>JACCDQ011850448.1_pt1 | contig 281777 bp, 230 predicted proteins | sample 7446031 | NCBI WGS metagenome assembly JACCDQ01 (sample SAMN15323442, study PRJNA562643) | freshwater metagenome | isolation source: river surface water | place: USA:Blue River Watershed | collected 2017-08-17
ATCCAAATACGCAAACAAAATAATAATATACCACCAAATACATAAATCACTAATAACCAATACTATATCACCAAATAACCCCCCAAAATCCACCAAATAATTATATAACTAATTCAAATAATGAAATTTATTTTACTATGATTGAACCGTTTAAGTTTAATTGTATCAACTTTGCTCCATTAATTACGGCATCAGACTCCATTACTTTCATGAAATACTTTGTATTTGATTGATCCATCACCATTATAATCTTCGTTGGGTAGTTAAAAACTCGGCTCTGGTTTGAAACCAGCCATATATTTGCCTTATTCATCTCAGATATGAATTGAGGGTTTGCTACCCAATTCATTTTAACCGACTTTTTACCTAATCTGATAGAAATATGGGAATTTATGGAATCTGGAAGGATAACCATTTCAAATCGTCTTATTCCATGTGCGATAAAATAATTCTTCAAAGTATATTCAAACGTTAAAGGATTATCAATTACCTGCTTATTTGAGATGAACACTGCATACTTTCCTTGAATAATGGAAAGACCGGCTGACTTAGGAATATGATGCACTCGTGTTATATCCTGTTTTGCTTTTATCATGTCATCATATATATTATATATACAGAAAAGGCAAAGTAGTAAAATACCTGTCTTAAATAAGATATACGCTGGTTTATAGAAAAACTGAATCCATAGCATGATACATAAGTAGAGTAGGCCACATTCAAAAAAATCAATCAGGTGATTATAAGATACAGCCCAAGGTAAGTTTGCTATGAACCTATTTGTTTCGTTGAGAAAGATGACGGACTTATTGAGCGCGAAAGCAAAGAGTGAAGTAATCCAAGTAAATGGGAGAGAGGCAAAGAAGAGCAAGGCTAAAGCTAGAAGTATCAGTACTGTTGCCAACACCGATACAATGGGATTGGCAAGAAAGAAGTAAGTTGGGAATTGATGGAAATAGAAAATACTGAGTGGAAATGTAATCAGCTGTGCTGAAAAACCAACAGCAGTAACACTCCACAATGCTTTTATAATTGGGTTTTGAGGATTCCATAATTTTAGCCAAAGAGGGTTTATCCTAATAATACCAAAGACAGCTAAAAAGGAGAGTTGAAATCCAAGATCTTGAAGCCAATTTGGGGAGACTACTAATAGAAGAAGGGCTGTTAAATTTAATGAGGCACTTGACGAACTTGATCTTTTGAAAAAGCTTGCACATTGAACGATAATAAACATCGTTGTTGCTCTAACAACAGAAGGAGAGAGTCCGGTAAAACATGCGTATAAAATCAGGACAAGAAGAATAATCACAATTTTTACTTTTCGCCATTTATAGGAGAAAAAAGAAAACAAGGCAGTGAGTATATATGTACATATAATATATATTACTCCAACGTGCATTCCTGAAACAGAGAGCACATGTACTGCTCCTGTATTGGTATAAACTTGCGCAAGCTCTCTATCTATATCATCTCGCACGCCGGTAATCATTGCTTGTACAATGGCTGAAGAGGCTTGATCTTCAAGATTGTCTTGAATTATCTGACCGATACGAAGCGCATAGTTTTTAAAAAAGAGTTTCAGGTTGAAAGGAGAGGCGAGTACGATAGGAAGAACTTGGCCTTTTTGAAGGAACTGCTGGTAATAAATTCCTTTTCGTGCAAGGTAAGATTGGTAATTAAACTGGTTGGGGTTTTTCGGTTTATCAACTCGGCTTGGTGCTTTGTAAATTAGATAGGTAGAACCAAGCTTAGGAATCAGCGTATCTTTTTTTGTAAAGTAAACCAAGACAGGATAATCTACTTTTTTCCAGTGAGTGGAATCAATCCTTTCTAGTAAAACTTTTACAACAGATTTATACGAATTCTGTTTAGAAATAGGGGGTTCTACGACTTGAATGACATATCCGCTTTCTGGAATTGGAGATAGGTTGTCCTTGGTAAGGGATATTCTTTGTAAACCAAATAGGAAAAAGAGTATACTTAGTAGTACTCCTTTTTTTAGGGGTGACAGAAATTGTATGGTAAAAAAAGAAATGAATGCTAAACAAAGTGTAAAATAGCACAGCCAGATAGTAGTATCCTTTAAGAGTAAACGTAGGGACAAACCTAGAACATAGCAGAATAGAAGGCGTGCGATAACCGCCTTCGGTGAGTTTTGTAATTTCATGGCTTTTCTAATATTAGCGTATAAATATACTTGGTAGCCTTTTAAATGCAAGGCTTACCAAGTAGAAAATCAATAAGATTCTTTTTCGTTGGGAAAATCTGCGTCTTTTACATCTTTTATGTATTGTTGGAATGCGTTTAGTGATGTGCTATATAAGTCTGCGTATCTTCTCAAGAAGCGTGGGGAAAAGTTAGTATTGATTCCTAGCATATCGTGCATCACAAGAATTTGTCCATCACAAGCGTTGCCGGCACCAATCCCGATTGTTGGGATCTCGAGGGTATTTGTTACTTGTTCTGCCAGTTTAGCAGGGATCTTCTCTAGCACAATTGAAAAACAGCCCAATTCTTGTAGTAAAAGTGCATTTTGAATAAGGTGTTCTGCTTCTTGTTCTTCTTTTGCTCTGACAGAGTACGTACCAAATTTATAAATTGATTGGGGTGTGAGACCCAAATGGCCCATTACGGGAATTCCAGCGCTAAGAATACGTTGGACAGACTCTTTGATTTCCTCACCACCTTCGAGTTTGATGGCATGTGCCCCAGATTCTTTCATAATTCTGATAGCTGAACGGAGTGCCTCTTCGGAATTACCTTGGTAAGAACCAAAGGGGAGATCAACGACAACGAGTGACCTTTTCACGGCACGAATAACAGATTGCGCGTGGTAAATCATTTGGTCTAATGTTATTGGTAGCGTTGTTTCGTGGCCTGCCATGACATTTGAAGCGGAGTCACCTACGAGAATAAGCTCGATACCCGCCTCGTCTAAAATTCTTGCCATCGAAAAATCGTAGGCAGTTAAACAAGCGATTTTCTCTTTTTTCTTCTTGAGTGCTTGAAGCGTGTGCGTCGTAACACGTTTAATTTCTGAGTGAACAGACATACTTTTATTTATTTGTTATTTAGCAACCAAATTTCTGGATTTTGTCTATCGAACTGGTGCCATATTTGGAAATTAATTTCACTTACATTTTCACGTAGTCCAGCTTTGCCAATGACTGTTTTTTCAGCAACTACATCACCGATTCGAACAGAGACATCCTCTAAATTTGCGTAGACCGTATAATACTCATCATGTTGAATTGCTACCACCTTACCTAATCCCGGAATATCTGATATATCCAACACTTTTCCTTTATAAACAGCATTGACAGAGGCTTTGGGCAGTGTTTGAATATCTACTCCATTATTATCAATTTTTACACCTGGCAAAACAGGATGATTTTTAATCCCAAACTTATCAGATATAAAACCAGGAGAAACAGGCCAAGAAAGTTTATTTTTTAATGAGGCAAAGCCAACTTTACTTGTCGAGCTACTGCTTGTGTTATTCCCTTTTGGCAAAGACCTTGTCATTTGCTTTTTAGGTTTACTTTCTGATTTTGCGATTTCTTTAGATACGATAGAGGAAATTAAGTTATCTAACTTTTTAATTGATTGATTGGTCTGTTCAATTTCTTTTCTAAGTATCTCTTCTTGTTGACTCAAGGAGTTGACCAACTTTTCTTTCTCAACGAGTAGATTTCGAAGCGTTTCATATTCTTTTTGAGTACTTAAGAGGATATTTTTTTTATCCCTCTTTTTTTGAAACGTACTGTTTTTTTTCTCGTTCAGTTGGTTTGCTACTTTTTGAATACCCACCAGTTGCTGTTTTCTATTTTCTGTATATTGTTGAAGATATTTATATCTTATATACATTTCTTGAAAAGAGCGAGAAGAGAACAAAAAGGTAAGTTGATTCATTTGTCCACTTGCTTTGCCTGCGATATATATCATCTCGGCATATTCTTTTCTTAAATTTTGAAGCTTTTCATTAAGCTTTATTGTTTGTTGTGAAATTTCTTTCAATTCTGTATCGAGCAGAGAGATTTCTGTTTCGAGTAATTTAATTAACCCTTCTTGGTTTTCAATTTGTACTAAAACAGACTTTAATTCTCGGCTAGAAGCTTTTTTTTGAGTTTGGGTATTTGAAAGGATTTTTTGCGTTTCCTCTACTTTCATTTGAAATGCTTTCTTTTCCTTTACTAATACACTTCTAGATACCACTCTTTTTTGTCCATATGAATTAGAGCAAATAAAAAGGAGGCCGTAGATAAAAAAAAAGAGAAACTTTGGTAGCGTATTCATATACTATTTTATCCAATTATTTCATGGAGTTATGATTGACTTCCCCTTATAACTTTTAGGAATAGAAAAGGGGAAACTCAAACTTCTTGATAAAAATTCTACTTTTTGAAGTTCAATACTAAGTTTAGCCGTGTTTGTGTTGGAGAGTAAATTATCTATTGATACTTCTATTTTAGAAGGAATACTATTAGCATCTACTGAAGAGTAATCCGTGTAGTTTATTGTCATTTTTTCACCTGAATTTTCTTCATACGCAATGACCTTAGCCAACCTCTTGGATAGTTGATCAATGATTGACTCTATCAATAGCGAATTTTCTTTTTGTTTTAGAAAATAATAGCCTCCTTTTTCTTCTATGCTTGTTTCTTCGTTTTGAGGTGAGAATAAATTTCCAATTAAAAGTGATTGAATACGTGAATAGTCAAGTTTAAATCCGAACTGACGACTCAGGGTTTCAAAGTCAAATTGATAATAATTCTTATTTATACGATCAATAAAGAAAATAGAATCCTGACGGATGATACCGCGCGCTGCTTCAAGGCCAACCGACACGGAAATCCAAATGACGCTATCTTTTCTAACCTGAATTACGGCTGGAAAATCTTGCGAAATTTTTTCTGAATTAAAATTTACTTTAGTTCGAATCTTTAGGGACTCAAAATCTGTATTTTTTATATCTACAGTTATTTTTTTCGTCGGTAAAGTAGGAGTAGAGAGTATATTTTTTTCAACATTTTCTTCTGTTGCTACCGAATCTACGGTTAGTTTAGTCAAGTTGGTTGAAAATACCTCTGCCTTTTTAAGTTGATGTCTTTTACAAGATGTGATGACAAGTGTACTTATGAGTAAAGCAAATAAAATTCTCTTATTTAACATTATTATATATATTCAATTTCGATTGAAAAAAGACTTTACAAAACTATCTTGAAATGTGTTCAACCCAAAATTGAATTTTAAATTAGTTTTGATATTGATTAATTCGATTTAAAAACTGTACTTTTTCAAATTCAAGCGACAGGCCTTTTTTCCAGACTTGAATTGCCTTATCCTTTTGGTTTGCTTTTATAAAACAGTCACCAAGTAATAAAAGAGCATCTACTTGATTTTTAGTTTGATTTGAGGGAATCTCTAAAGCTACCTCCGCTGCCTCTATCGCATCTTTCCAATACTCCTTAGAAGCATACCCTTGTGCTAACCTTAACCAAAATAGAGACTGCGACGGGAATAAGGTAGTCGCATTTTCGGCATTTTTAATTTGTTCATCTACTTGTTTTAGGCGATGATTTGCTTCTACAAGATTATCCCATCCATCAAAAGCATTTTCATCAACTTGTATAAGTTTTAATGCCCATTTTTTTGTTTCCTCCCACCTTTGCACAAATCTATTTAATTTAACGAATAAGGTAAGGGTCGAAAAATTTAATTCGTCATTCGAACGATTAATAATTGTGTTCAGCAGAAGATCTGCATTTTCCACTGATATTTGTTTATCTTCCAAAATTTCGATTAGTATATCTGTAAATGGTTCCAAAAATACTTCCTTGTTCGCTAAGGAACGATTACAAATTTGGACACAATCTTCAAACAACCCTTGTCTATATTTTGATATTGCCAACTGAGCAAGGTAATCGGCACTTAAAGGCTTTTTTTGTAGTAAACCCGTTATTAATTTTTCTACTTCTGGCCATTTTTTTTGTTCCATGAGGATTTTGATTTTTTTCAATTCAAAATCCTCATTTATACTATTTGAACTTATTGATACCTCTTTTTCCTTTATGACTTCCTCTACCTTATTCATTTGAATAAGGATTCTTTGTTTCTTTTCTGTTAACTCTTCTGACCTTCCCTCGCTTTTTTCAAGTGATTCCACAAAAGAAAGTGCTCTTTCCCATTTGCCTTGATTGTAAGTTAATTCAATCAGTTTTTCAAGATATACTGCATTTTGAGGAGAAAAAGATATTAATTTTTCCAACGCATTTTGTGCTCCACTCAAATTACCTAATTTCTCATACTGTCTAGCTAGTTCAATGTAACTGTATTGATTTTCTGGATTATTCTGAATGGATTTTTCAAAAAAACTTGCTGCTTGCATCGAACTATCTATAGCGGAATAACACTTAGCAATCATGAAAAAAGCTGTATTCGAAGATTCGGATATACTTGGGTCTAATTTTTTAAATAAGTCAATAGCTTTTCTATAGTCCTCAATAAAATAAGCTTTCATCCCATCTACAAGCAAGCGTTGCATTTCTACTTCAATTTCTTTGTTCTCTGTTGAAGGTAAGTTTGAAACTATTGGTTTTCTTTTTTGGGCATAGGATAATTGGGATACACTAACAAATAGGCAAACTAATATGAAATGAATGTAAATCAATCGTTTTCTCATTTTATCATTTGGATCAATTTGAAAAGATTTTTCTGAATTTCGATATCAGGAAAGAATGGATAGATTTGCTCGTGAGTTTCCGGGTTTAAGGAATAAGCAATTTCTAGATGTGAAACAGCTTCTTTCATTCTTCCTAATTTGAGCAGATACACGGTAGTTCGATAGTACAAATCAGCCTCATTGGGGACTTCGAGTAAAGCATCTTCCATGATATGCAGTGCCGTTTCATACTCCCGTTCCTCGTAGTAAATCAGAGACCAATTAAGCCAGTAGTCCACTATTGTCGGAGAAAGTTCAATCGCTTTTCTATATGCATCTGAGCTAGCTTCTATATGTCCTAGGTTTGCTTCTGCTTCTGCTAATAGCTCATAATACGAATCCTCTGTATCATTGAGTGCAATTGCTTTTTTTGCAAAATGAATAGCTTCGGACCATTTTCCTTGTTCAAACATGACACTTGCAAGTCCATACCAAGCTTCATACCATTCGGGAGTTATTTCAGTAGCTTTTAGATAATATTTTCGTGCTTCACTCCATAGTTGAAGTTTTTCATTAGCAGCTCCTACGTGTGTTAAAGTATTTGGACTTTGTTCATCTGCTTTGAGTGTCTCTTTGTAATAGTACAGTGCATCCTCATATTTTTCTATATTCATGTAGGCATGACCTAGATGAAACATTGCACCTACATGATTTTCATCTATAGCTAGTACATACTGATACGCATCAATTGCCTCTATATGTCTGTTCTCCATTGCATAGGTTTGACCTAAGTGATACCATGCATAAGAAGAGTATGGGTTTTTGTCAATTAAAGTATTTAGAAAATCGATGACAGATTGCGTGGGCTCATCTATCAAGGCAAAACAATACATGATTTCGGAGAAAACGAACGGATTTTCCAATCCTTCAGACATTGCCTGTTTGTAGCAATCGAGTGCTTTGTGTGTTTTGCCCCAACTTTGATACGCTTCGCCTAGATGGAAATAGACAAAACTTTTGTCTTCTGCAGTTGGTAGAATATTTTCGAAGGCACGAACAGCTTCTGCATATTTTCCTTCTAAACTAAGTATGACTGCTCCGAGTATGGTTAGTTCAGGATCGTTTGGAAAAAAAAGAAAACCTCTATCGATCAATTCAGCAGCTAATTCAAGTTGACCATCTGCCATGTACAATTGAATTTGAATAATTAGTAAAACTAAAGAATTGGGATAGATGGATAAACCAATTATACACGCATCTTTTGCTTTCGTTACATCACCTTTATTGAAATAATAATCTACAGCAATTTCCACAGTCTCTTCGTCAAGAAGTGAAATTTTATTTTCTTTAATTAACTGTTCGAATTTTTCCACAAATTCTTGTAATTGACCGGCGTTTAGGTCACCGTCTGTGTCATTTGTGTTAGGGGTCATAAGTAGTTTCTTTAGTGATAACTAACTGAACTTTTGATATTCATTCAATGTAATCAATATTCATTAATTCTCAAATTTTGATTCAGTTAGATATTGGGTTTTAAGGTATTGAGTAATTCTTTTTAACGTACTATCTATTGGAGTGAACTCAAATGCATCACTCATCTCGTTTTTAATTTTATCATTTGGATATACCATGGCTAGTCGAGCTGACTGAGCGGTTTCTTTTGTTATGAGTGGGGCTGATCGGGTTATGTAAGCGCGTATCGACTCAATCCTCCAAAGAATATCTAGTAACCAACCTTTCAAAAGAATAGAAGGTGCTTTTTTGTCAAAGTAGCTTGCTATTTTTGTAAAAAAATCTTTGTAAGTCATTCTTCCAGCATTCACAATATAGCGTTCTCCTTGAATTTCAGAAAGCATCATTTTTTCAGTGACTTTTGCCACGTCTTCTACATCGACATAATTAATAAATCCTTCTGTTAAAAATTTATTTTCGTCGAATACGTATTTGAACAATTGTGTGCTGCTTTGAGTCCAATCTCCTTCTCCTAAAATAATTGTCGGGTTCAAAATCACCATGGGTAATCCCTCAGCATAACCCCGCCACACTTCACATTCTGCTTGAAATTTGCTTACAGCATAATGAGAGTTCAATGGAGATTCTTCCCATTTCTGATTTTCAGTAATGGGGTTTCCTGCTATTATTTCTGGTGTAGAGGGCCTTCCTAATGCAGCTATTGAGCTAATGAAAACTAATTTCTTGATGGATGGATGTAAAAGCGCACAGTTCACAACATTTGCTGTTCCCTCCACATTTACCTTATACATTTGAGATCTATTTTTCGGAGAGAAAGAAACAATTGCTGCCGCATGCACTATATAGTCCATTCCTGACACTGCATTTTCAAGAGAAGATACATCCAGAATATCACCCTCTATTAAATGAATATTTTTATTAATACTATCAATTTTATGCCAATTACTCTCTGGCCGAACCAAACAATACACATCCATTTTTTTTTGAATTAAGTGTTTTGCTATTGCTCGGCCGACAAGACCTGTAGCACCAGTTATGAGTACTTTCATTCGTATCTTCTTAGTTTTTATACAAACTTAGTTTACTTCTTATTCAAATCTACCACACATTCCAGATAAATTAAACGATTAAGGGTCTGAAAGTTTATGAAAAACTTTGTTATTTCGCACTCAAATAACACCTAAACCTATCAAATGAAACACCATTTACCTTCCATTGTGTTGGGAGACACTCCCTATTATAGCCATTCATCAGGTTGCTTTTATACTGCTACTGACGGGAGTGCCGTTGATGTATTTACACAATTTCATTTAGAAAGGTCACTTAATACACTAATTGTTCGATTTGAGTGCCGTGACAATCCTTTTATTTATTTCAATCGAATGACCGAAACAAACGATGATTTATACAATCAGGAAGTATTTGAGATTTTTATTGCTGCGGGAGAGGAGGATCCTATGGACTATTTAGAGATAGAAATTAATCCAAATAATGCTTTGTGGGTAGGATGGGTACATAATTCAACGTTAGGCTTAGGACCAGAGCCAAATACGCTTACAATGATAGAGAAAGATAAGATTTTAATTCAACACAAAGTAATTTGTCAAGCCTCAAGTTGGTCTGGAGAATTACATATTCCGTTGTCGATGATTACCGACCGAGTTGACGAAAAACATTTTCGTATCAATTTTTACAGGATTGTTGCAAAAGTACAACCTGAAAACAACCAATGGGTTTGTACACAAGAGAATGCACATTTTCTTTGTTGGAGTCCAACAATGAGTGGGCAGGTTCCTGCCTTTCACCGACCCACTTATTTTGGTCATTTACAGCTCTAATTTCTTAGATTCTTGGTTTCCACGCAATTTCTTCTGATCCCGTCTCTTGGGTTATTTTCCTGGAAAGCATGAACAAAAAATCTGATAATCTATTCACGTATGGAATAACCAACGGGTGTACTTCTTCAAATTCTTTCAATCGAATGATCTGCCGTTCTGCTCGGCGACAAACCGTTCTTGCCACATGTGCATATGATACAGCGAGGTGGCCTCCAGGTAAAACGAATGATCTAAGAGGCGGAATGTCTTGTTCCATTTCATCCATCCATGTTTCCAGAAGTATGATGTCTGATTCCTTCAAATCTGGGATTGCCTTTTTTCTCAGCTCTACTTCAGAGGCAAGTTCTGCTCCGATTGTGAACAATCTATCTTGAATCTCTTTGAGTTTCTCTTTTCGTTGTTTGTTTTCGGGTAAATCACCGAGGACACCAACCCAGGCGTTTAATTCGTCGATGGTTCCATAGGCTTCAATTTTAGCTTCTCCTTTCCCTATGCGTGAGCCCCCGACTAGGCTTGTTGTTCCGGAATCACCTGTTTTTGTATATATTTTCATTTTCAATGTATTTACTACCCAAAGATAAACATCTTCTTTCTTTAATTGTTTTTTAGGCTAATTCTGTGTTTTGTATGAAGCTTAGAAAGTGTTTGAGAAAATTGAATTTCAAACATTTGTACAATATAGAATATGTAATTTCTTGTTCATTGGTAGGTAGAATGGAAAAAATGGATTCTACTATTTTTTTATAAATCTAAATTCCAACGCTTCGACCTTACTTTGTTTTTCAATCATTAACTCAATCCGTTTTTAAGTATTTCAAAAAAAATGTACAACGTGATGCTTGCTGACCTAAATTTGCATCCTCAATCCTCCGCTTGGACGCGTTGAGATTCACCACTCAATTTTTAATTTGATACAAATGATTACGATATTTTTTAGATTTTGGCGAAAAGCTTCTGTTGCATTACTTATGGGTGTCTTATTGTTTTCTTACACAGAATTACCCGAGTCGGTAGCCGTTTTGTACGATACGTTTGGTAAACCAACAGCTTTTTTGGATAAAAGTACATTCTTCTATGGTGCTACTTTCTTGTTTATCTTTTTTAACTTATTACTTGGTCTGCTTCGCAATCAATTAAGCAAAATTGATTTTAGCAAAGTAAATCCCTTAAGTATTTGGGCGAAAGAAAAAGAACAATTGGCTGATGTTTTAGCCGGTTGGTCTGAGGCATTCAATGCACTAATAAATACCTATCTTGTTTTTGTACTTATGGGATTAAAAAACATCAATTCCGATACAGAACAAAACTTGACGGTAAACATGAACTGGATATTAATCATTGGCGCCGTTATTCTACTTATTCTTATTTTCTTTCTTCCGCTTCGTTTACTTTATTCAAACCCTAAAATCAGAAACTGAATATGTTAAGAGAAGTGCCAGCCATATCTCTAGATAACTATTTATATGACTTGCCTGACGATAGAATTGCCCGTTACGCCGTTGAGCCCCGCGATTCATCTAAATTATTAATCTATGAAAATGGGGAGATTCGTTCTTCTCAATTTTCAAATTTAGCAACTCATTTACCTCCTCACAGCTTTTTAGTTTTTAATAATACGAAAGTTATACCTGCTCGTTTGCATTTCTTGAAAGAAACAGGAGCGCACATTGAGATATTCCTTTTACAACCTCATTTACCATCAACCGTGATTTCAACAGTGATGGAGGCTGAAACGTCCTGCCAGTGGAATTGCATGATTGGTAATAAAAAGAAATGGAAAGGGGAGACGTTGGTTCATACTTTTCAACGTGACGAAGAAACCATTCAAATAACTGCAAATCTCCTCGATTCGGAAACCAACCTGGTAGAGTTTACTTGGAGGGCAGCTGCATCAGTTCGGTTTGCTGAGTTAGTGCAATTATTTGGTGAAATTCCTTTACCTCCTTATTTAGGTAGAGAGGCAGAAGAAGGTGATATTGTTTCTTATCAAACGGTATATTCTAAACACGATGGGGCAGTTGCAGCGCCAACAGCTGGTTTACACTTTACAGAACGTGTCTTTGATGAGTTAGCAAACAACAAAATCGCGACAGGGTTTCTTACCCTGCATGTCGGTGCTGGAACATTTCAACCCATTAAAGCTCTGAATGTAATTGAACACAAGATGCACAACGAACAAATGGTTTTTACCCTTGAGTTTATTGAGCAACTTCTTCAAAACCTAGCATGCGTAGTTTCTGTTGGTACAACCTCCATGCGCTCACTCGAAAGTCTTTATTGGTATGGTGTACTACTTCATCGCTATTTCGCACAAGAGCAAATAGATTCAGCTATACCTTCCTTTTTTATTGAAAAGCTGGTCGCATTTGATTCTAGTTTGGTTACAATTTCAGCGGAAGAATCTATACAGACAATCTTAAAGTACATGCGTGAGCACCAAGTACAAACGCTTGTAGGACACACTGAAATATTTATTTTCCCAGGATACCGATTTGCGATTTGCAAGGGAATCATCACAAACTTTCACCAACCGGGCTCTACGCTTATTTTGCTTATTGCAGCTGCAATTGGTGAAGATTGGAAGAAGGTGTACGACTATGCTTTACAAAATGACTATCGTTTTTTAAGCTTTGGTGATTCTTCTTTGCTTTGGATTCAGCATCAAGAGGCGTAAATATTTTCAAATTTACTATCGATGCCTGCGCCTGGAAGAATCTGCTTCAAATGATGTTTTAGATGTTCTACATAATCTTTCATGATGAATTCGAGTGAGAAAGGCCCTTTCCCATCAATCGTGATTTCATGATGCAATCTGTTAGGCATTGTATATTTAATGACATGCGCTAAATGCATATTGGCAAGTTCCCATAGGGTAATGAGTTCGTTCCAGTCTGCATAGCAATACCTTTGTGCAGTCACCCAATAGTTTTGGTTGTACGCAACAAAAGTTAGTTGTGGATTTTCCATTAACCGAACAAACTTTTGCTGATTATTTCCGGCGGAGTCAATCAAATGGCCCAAGATTTCTTTCTTCGACCATTTTTCTGGTTTTACTTTTTTAGATGCTTCTTTGTCCGCGATTCTTCTCATAAGTCGGGCTGCATGTGCTACTGTTTCTTGAAGGTGCCTCGCTGTTTCTTCCATTTTATTCAGATTCTTTGGTTTATAAATCCTTTCTAAGTTAAGAAAAAAAGCAAGGAAGAGCAAGTAACTTAGCGGCTTGTTAACCCTGACAATCTTTCTTCATTTTCTTTTTCTTTGGACGAATTGTGTTTTAAATCTGCCAACAGCCATTTTGTTACGTGAATGTATTGTCTAGTTTGTATATTGTTCGGTAAATGAGAGGCAAAGCTTCGCCAAACAATGCTATTGCTCGATACATCTAAAAGTTGGAAAACCAATGTATTTGTACCTGCCTTTTTCAAAACCGTCTGGAATGTATTTTCTTCATTATCCTTTATGTTTTCTAATTCGGGAAGCTTTACCTTTTGGTTATAATAGGTGATGAACAGAATTAAATCCGGGTGTTTGTCAGATTCAATAAAACCTCTGTGTTTCATTTGTTTCTTTATTTCTCGTTCCATAGCTTGTATGGTTTCTTGATCAATAGCTTGGTTTGTGTTTTCATTTTGAGCAATTGCAAACGACTGTTCGTTTGGATAAACCTTGCGTGTTTGCGTAGTCGTGATTTGGAAATCCGAACTACAACCCATCAGATACGATAAACTGATAAGTAAGATGATTGAATGTCTTTTTTTTGACGCCATTTTTTTACCTATTTATTGTCAAATTAAAGCAAAATATAGCATTATTCTATTAATTAATTGTCCTATTTTAATTTCAATTGGTTACTTTTTAGAACCTTACTTCGTAAAAAAAGAATTTATTAACTTGCAGAAAAAAACCTGTGACCTATCCTATCGTTCGTTTTTGTGTTCGTTTTGTTTTAGGCTTTTTCATTAAGCGTAAACACATTATTGGTTTATCCAATGTTCCTTCAGAAGGCCCTGTACTGTTGGCCGTTAATCACCCTAATTCATTTTTAGATGCCATCATTTTGGCGTGCTATCTTGACAGACGCGTTTGGTCTCTTGCCCGTGGTGACGCTTTCAAAAAACCATTGGCCAAACGTATTCTAAGCTCTTTTTATATGATACCAATATACCGGATTTCTGAAGGAAAAGAGTACGTAGGTGAGAACGAAGTGACTTTCCAAAAGTGCCTTTCCTTGTTTCGTGATAATCAAGTCGTATTAATTTTTAGTGAAGGAATATGCTTGTACCAAGATCACTTATTGCCTCTCAAAAAAGGTACAGCTCGCTTAACCCAAATGGCATGGCAAGAAGATATTCCACTTCAAATTGTGCCGATTGGACTTACCTACAACGATTACAACACTTTTGGAAAAAACGTAACCATAAAAATAGGGGAGCCGATTTGTGAAACAGCCGAACTAGATAAAAGCGAAACCGAAGGTATTTTCGTAAAGAAATTCAATGACTTTCTTCGCATTCGTTTGGAACCCTTGATTTCAAAACCTCATTCAGTTCCGGGAACATCTTTCCAATATTTACTAGGTTTGCTTCTTCATTTTCCACTGTATGGTTTGCTCATTCCTTTTGTTCGGAAGAAAACACATCGAACTGTTTTTTACGACTCCGTTCTACTAGCTTTACTTGTTGTGACCATTTTGCCTTATTGGCTTTTCCTTTACTTTATTTTATCATTCCTATTTTAATCGCTTCCTATGTCTGTCATTATATCATCAATCGGAGAAAGTTTAATTTCATTTTTTGCTGATACACACTACACCAAAGTGTTTGTCATTTGTGATAATCATACCAAAAGATATTGTTATCCACTGATTCAATCTTTTTTACCCAAACATCGTGTGGTTGTTATCTCGTCTGGCGAGGAAAACAAAACCATTGCTACCTGTGAAAAAATTTGGGAAGCCATGACAGACTACGAGCTAGACAGACATTCGCTTGTCGTTAACTTGGGCGGTGGAGTTATCGGAGACATGGGAGGTTTCTGCGCTGCTACTTACAAACGTGGAATTGATTTTATTCAGATACCTACAACCCTCTTATCGCAAGTAGATGCAAGTGTTGGCGGAAAACTAGGTATTGATTTTCGCGGTTTCAAAAATCACATCGGCGTTTTCACTTTGCCAACGCGTGTATTTATTGACGCCGCTTTTTTGACTACACTTCCTGAGCGCGAGCTGAAATCCGGCTTTGCGGAAGTCATCAAACATTGTTTGATTCAAGACGCTGAAAAATGGGCCCAACTCCGACTTTTAGATTTCCCACTCGTTGATTGGTCATCTTATATTGCTCACTCCGTTGCCATCAAACAACAAATAGTAGAACAAGATCCTACTGAAAAAGGAGTACGTAAAATCCTCAACTTTGGACACACTCTTGGGCACGCCATTGAGACGTACTTCCTGGATAAGGGCAAACTTCGTTTATTTCATGGAGAAGCTATTGCCATCGGAATGATCATGGAAGCATTTATGGCGTATGAATTAAAATTACTTGATGAGTCATCTTTGCTTCAAATTGAAGAATTTCTATTTTCTGTTTATGGAAAAATTTATTTGACTGAAGAAGACATTCCTGCGATAATTCAGCTAACCCAGCAAGATAAAAAGAACAAAGGAAAAGAAGTCCGTTTCTCTTTACTGAACGGCATTGGCTACTGCGTGTATGACAAAACCTGCACGGCTGCCTTGATGAAACGCGCCATTTTGTATTATATCGGATAAATTGAAAAAAACATTTCGTTTTTACATATAGTTTGCACATTATCAGCATGTTCTACGTATATTGATTCAAACTATTTGTCCATTAAATCCAAAAAACGAATGAAACGATTTCAACTTATTCTCGTGGTATTCCTTGGTGTCTTTGTAGGTGGCTGCCAGTCTCTTCGACTAATGGTAGATAACGATTACAGTTATGATACGGATTTTACTGTTTTCAAGTCGTATGCTTTTCTTAATTGCGAAATCGACACGTCTGATATTTGTAGTGAAATCCACGATGCTATTCGGAGACAAATGAAAGCCAGAGGATACGTTTTGAACGAAGAGAACCCTGATTTACTCGTAAGTTATAGTATCATCAAAGAACGAGTTGGATACAAAGGGTACAATCAGCCTTCGTTTGATAGATGGGTGAATAAGTACGACAATGAGGAAGTTTATAAAGTACAAACTTTCAATTTTAGTGGAGGAATGGTTTTGGTTTCCTTGCTAGATGCCTCCACGAGCCGCCTTATTTGGCGTGGGTATGCCTCCGATGTTTTCAGTGAGAAAGTTCGAGAAGGCAAGACCGTTAATTATTACCGCAACGTTGTTCGAACTATTTTTGACCAATATCCGCTTTTCGCGGCGGGTCAGAAACCGTATAAGATTACAGACGAGGTATTGTGACGATAAAAACAAAAAAGCTACCTTTCGGTAGCTTTTTTTATTCATTCTTTAACTTATCTGCGAATACCTTTCTAAACTTATCTACTTTTGGCTTAACCACAAATTGGCAATACGGCTGCTCTCCGTTTTCATTAAAATAATTCTGGTGGTAATCCTCCGCGACATAATATGCACCTAAGGGCTCAATCGTTGTCACTATTTTTTTCGAAAACGCACCTGACGCGTCGAGCTTCGCCAAATACTTTTCTGCAATTTCTTTTTGTTCTTCGTTATGATAGAAGATAGACGACCGGTACTGTGTTCCCACATCGTTTCCTTGTCTGTTCAAAGTGGTTGGGTCGTGGGTCTGCCAAAAAACTTCTAAAATTTCACTAAACGAAACAACTTTCGGGTCATATACAATTTGACAAACCTCCGCATGACCTGTTAATCCTGTACAAACTTCTTTGTATGTTGGGTTTTCTACTTTTCCGCCGGTATAACCTGACGTTACTTTCTCTACACCTTTCAAGTCTTGAAAAACAGCTTCTACACACCAAAAGCAACCCGCACCCAACGTAGCTACTTCTTTTCCTTCCGGTACAATTGTCTGATTATCCATTTTTTTTTCTTTCTTTTTTGTTGACTGTGCACAAGCCGAAAAAGCAAGCGCGATAAATAAGGCGAAAAATACTATATTATTTTTCATGTGAATAAGGAATTAAGAGTTTATTGTCTCGGAAATTATTTCTGCTAAAAATTCGGTTACTTATAAAACAGCCGATTCGCAAAAACTGTTCTCAGAATATCCAGAAAGGCGACTATGCAAAGATTTGATTTTGTAGCTTTGCCTTTTGTTCACTTATAAAATAAGGTAGTGGAAGCGAAAGAACTCATTCAACTTTTTTCATCAGACAGTGTCATTCAGTCCATAGGGCATTCTATTCAAGCAGAGCCCATATCTCAAATAGAAGGATTAGCTAACGGGTTTGATTCCGTTTTTATTTCTTCTATTTTCAATTTACACCCTTCTACATATCTCATTATTTTAACTGACAGAGAAGATGCTGCTTATTTTTACAATGACTTAACCCAACTAATTGGTTCACAAACACCTCTTTTTTTCTTCCCAGCTTCTTATAAGAAAGCGTACGAGTTTGATGCGCTAACGATTGATAATGCCAATGTCGTACAACGATCTGAACTTATTCATTTTCTTACGACTTCCTCCAATACTCAATCATTCATAGTGACCTACCCGGAGGCTTTGTCTGAAAAAGTTATCAATAAAAAAACACTATTAGCCAATACGCTCGGTATTCAAGTAGGGGATAATTTGGATATATCTTTTATTTCTGAACTTCTTATCTCGTATTCTTTTGATAAAACAGACTTTGTTTATGAACCGGGACAGTTTTCAATTCGAGGAGGTATCATAGATATTTTTTCTTTTGCCAGTGAATATCCTTATAGAATTGAGCTTTTTGGTAATGAGATTGAAGCCATTCGTTTTTTCAATCCTGAAAACCAACTTTCTATTCAGAATATCGAAAAAGCGACAATTGTTCCTGATATCGCCAATAAACTCAGTCACGAAGAAAGAGCTTCTTTCTTGGATTTTCTTCCTTCCGATACATTCGTTTGGTTTGATGATTTTAGTTTTACGCTTGAAATCATGGAGAATGGTTTTCAAAAGCTAGAGGACAGATTCGCACAACTTAAAGAATCGACGGATATTTCGCTTCTTTTACCTCCGAAAGAAATTGCAGAAGAAACACGTGTTTTCAAAAAGTCCATTCAATCTTTCAAATTGATTGAATTTGGGAAACGACATTTTTTCAAGAAAAGCAATCGCCATCAATATAAGGTTAAATCTCAACCTTCTTTTAACAAGAAATTTGAGTTATTAATTGATGATTTTGTAGAAAAACAATCTCATGGCTTCACCACATTCATTTGTTCGGATTCAGCAAAACAACTCACACGAATAGAACGCATCATTCGAGAAATTGACCCGATGCTTTCCTTTGTTTCTTTACCAATTTCGCTCAGAGGAGGTTTTATAGATCCTAATTCTAAAATACTTTGTTATACAGACCACCAATTATTTGACCGTTTTCATAGATATAAACTGAAAGAAAGGTTTACTAAATCAAAAGCATTGACTTTGAAGGAAATTCAGTCTATGCAACCTGGCGATTACATCACACATATCGATTATGGCGTAGGTCGTTTTGCAGGTTTAGAAACGGTCGATGTAAACGGGAAAAAACAAGAAGCAATTCGGTTAATTTACAGAGATAATGATATTTTATATGTAAATATTCATGGATTACACAAAATAGCGAAGTTTACAGGGAAAGATGGCACAGCGCCTACGATGAGTAAACTGGGTTCTGGTGACTGGGAAACAAAGAAGTCGAAGGTGAAAAGACAGGTGAAAGACATCGCCAAAGAATTAATCGAGTTGTATGCAAAACGCAGAGCATCGCCTGGATTTCCTTTTTCGCCCGACTCTTATTTACAAATTGAATTGGAATCTTCTTTTCTCTATGAAGACACGCCAGACCAAGCAAAAGCAACCAATGATGTGAAGGCAGACATGGAAAAACCCTATCCGATGGATAGATTGGTTTGTGGAGATGTTGGTTTTGGTAAAACTGAAATTGCTATCCGTGCAGCTTTTAAGGCGGTTGGTGATAGCAAACAAGTAGGTGTGCTTGTACCAACAACTATTTTAGCCATGCAGCATTACAAAACATTTTGTGAACGACTTGCAGATCTTCCCGTCAATATTGATTATATCAATCGTTTTAAAAGTACTCAGGAAATCAACCAAACCTTAAAAAAGGTCAAAGAAGGTAAGGTTGATATTTTAATTGGAACACATCGAATTTTAAACAAGGATATTGAATTTTCTAATTTAGGATTACTTATCATTGATGAAGAACAAAAATTTGGGGTAAAGGCAAAAGACAGAATCAAGGAAATTAAATTGAATGTAGATGTATTGACTTTAACGGCAACTCCGATACCTCGGACATTACATTTTTCATTGATGGGTGCGCGCGATTTATCGATTATTGCAACTCCTCCACCAAACCGGCAACCTGTCACAACGGAAGTTCGCGTATTTACTGAGGAAGTTGTACGCGATGCGATTAGCTATGAACTACGTCGGGGTGGGCAAGTTTATTTTGTGCATAATCGCGTCAATGATATTGAGTCCATAGCCAACATTATTCTTCGATTAGTTCCAGATGCCCGCATTGGTGTTGCACATGGCCAAATGGAAGGATCAAAGTTGGAAAAAGTCATGATGCGTTTCATGGAAGGCGAATTAGATATTCTTATTTCTACGAATATTATTGAATCTGGTTTAGACATTACCAATGCAAACACAATCATCATTAACCAAGCGCACATGTTTGGTATGTCAGACCTCCACCAAATGCGGGGTAGAGTAGGGCGATCGAACAAAAAAGCCTTTTGTTTTTTATTGACTCCACCGCTTTCAGTTCTAACAAAAGAAGCACGAAAACGTCTTCAAACACTAGAGGAGTTCTCAGACCTGGGTGATGGTTTCAAAGTTGCGATGCGTGATTTGGACATTCGGGGTGCTGGAAACCTATTGGGTGCTGAACAAAGTGGATTCGTAAACGATTTGGGATTTGAAATGTATCACAAAGTATTGGATGAAGCTGTTCAAGAACTTAAAGAAACAGATTTTAAGGATTTATTTGCGAAAGAGATTTCACTGAATGAAATTGTAGCACGAGACTGTCAAATTGAAACAGACATGCAAATTCTTATTCCAGAAACCTATATTTCAAGCATTTCTGAACGTCTTTCTATTTACAATGATATAGATAATTTAAAAAATAGCGAAGAATTAGAGACGCTTAGGAAATCTTTGGAAGACAGGTTCGGAAAATTACCCCAAGAGGTTTTGAGCTTGCTTCAAATTGTTCGTCTTAGATGGAAAGCGGAAATCATTGGTTTTGAGAAAGTTACTTTGAAAAATAATATACTTAAAGGATTTTTCGTTTCTTCGAAGCAAGAAAGTTTTTTTCAGTCGCCTAAATTTGGCAAAATACTTGAGTTTATTCGGGACAATAAGTCTGGATGTCAACTAAAACAAGTTAAAGACAAATTAATCTTCACGGCTGAAAGAATACAAACCATCGAGAAGGCAGATTTAATTTTTGAATCCATTACTAAACTTTTTAACCCTTGAAATGATTAATATGAGTTGAAGTCGCTTAGTAATTGTTCTTTATTTGTTTTCTCACTCATATATCGTTAGATATAATTTTTATAGTCATAGTTTTCATATTATTTTGCAACATTATTATTAGATATAAAATCAAAGTGCTATAATGAATAGACTTATTTTAGGTGCATCATTACTGCTTTTAGCTTCCAGCGTTTTTACTTCATGTAAAGATCAAAAGAAGGTTAGTAGTTTAAATCCTGGTAAAAAGAGTACTGCTACAGGTATCGCTTACGCATCCAAAGATGAAGAGGGGTTCAGGGTATCCTCATTTAGTGGTCAACCATCTGGACCGAATATGGTTTTTATTGAGGGAGGCCGTTTTACAATGGGTACTGTTGAAGAAGACGTTACGTTTACTCGTGATAATTTAGAAAGAACTGTTACAGTTGCTTCTTTTTACATGGACGAAACTGAAATCACAAACATTCATTGGCGCGAATATCTTTATTCTGTTCAAAAAGATTCATCTTATGAGTTTTATGAATCTGCTCTGCCAGATACAACTGTTTGGGCAAATCGAATGTCGTTCAATGATCAGTATATTGACCAATACTTACGTTACCCTGGTTTTAACTTTTATCCAGTCGTTGGTGTTTCTTGGTTACAGGCAAATGATTATTGTAAATGGAGAACTGAGGTAGTTAATGCTGAACTTCTACGTTTAAACTCTCCGAAAGCGAAAGCACCTAAAAAATCTCGTCGTGGAGAAGAAGCTACTGCCGTTGCTGCACCAAAAACCAATGTTGGTGGTAGAGCAGCTGTTGAATCTGGTATCGTCTTACCTGCTTACAGACTTCCTACGGAGGCAGAGTGGGAGTATGCTGCCAAAGCTATGATAGGAACCCAGTACGTTGATGAAAACCAAGTAAGTCAACGCATTTATCCTTGGGATGGATCCTCTATGCGTTCTTCTAAAGGAAAACAAAAAGGGGAGATGCGTGCTAATTTCAAAAGAGGCCGTGGTGATTATGCCGGCATAGCTGGTAGAAGTAATGATGGTGCAATTATTACTGCGGAGGTTAAATCTTACCAACCAAATGATTACGGCCTTTATGATATGGCTGGTAATGTGAATGAATGGGTGTATGATTTATACAGACCAAACTCTTACCAAGATTTCAATGATTTGAACCCAATCAGAAGAAATGACTATTTAGATGAAGCATCAAATTACGATAGCAAAAATTTCAATTCATTGATTGACAATTCACTTCGTGTATATAAAGGTGGTTCTTGGAATGATGTAGCTTATTGGCTTTCTCCAGGAACTAGACGTTTCTTACCTCAAGATTCTTCAACAGCTACTATTGGTTTTCGTTGTGCTATGATTGCCATTGGACCAAAAGGGAAGAAAATGTAAGTTTTTCTCACATACTTTCTAAATAACAATAGCCACTGTTTAATAAGCAGTGGCTATTGTTATTATAAATACTTTTGATACTCCTGCTTTTTTCAAAATTTGGGCAATCTCTTCTAACGTTGCACCTGTAGTTAATACATCATCCACAACTCCCACATTTTTTCCTTTAACCGCCTTCTCATCTTTTATTTGGAATGACCCTTTAATATTTTCAAACCGTTCTTGTTTATTTTCTTTTGTCTGACTGACAGTCTCTTTTGTTTTTTGTAAAATATTTGATTTTGTTTCAATCTCAAGGGACTTTGTTAGCCCTTTTGCAAATACTTCTGCCTGATTATAACCCCTTATTTTTAGTTTTTTTGGGTGTATTGGTACTGGTATAAAAAAGTCTAAGTTATATTCATTTATTTCTTTTTCTATCAATTTTCCGTAATAAACACCAACATCAAAGCCTATTTTTTCATTGTCTTTGTATTTCAAGGCATGTAATAATTTTTGAACACCTGATTTTTTGGAAAATCGTACAAATGAGAAAATCTTAGTTATTTCTACTCTCCCAATGAATTTATTTTCTAGTGCCATTAAACCCACCTTGTGGGTATCTGTATAGGGGAGTTCCATCAAACAATTTGTACAGATTTGATTCTCTACTACTTTTAATTGTCTATCACATGTTATACATAGTTTTGGATATAATAAATCCAATAAAGAATTGAACCAATTTGTTCTCATATTACTTATTTATAGTTAATCATGACTTAATCTATGCAAGATATTGAAATACAAGAGAATTGGCAAAAACTGATGCAGTTCTTTAAAAGTACAATTGGAAAAAAACCAGCAGATTTAAAAGCAGTTCTTTTTTTGATTGGTCTTCAAGAGTATGGTAAGGGTGCCAAACGTTTTTCAAAAGAGGAAAAACAAGATTTAATGCACATTGCCATTTGTAAGGTACTTAGCCTCGGTGGATTTTATGAAATTGACGGTTACGATGCTGATGGATGGCCTCATTGGAAATTGACTAAAAAACTTCCTCCTTTTGATCTTATGAAACAAGAAGTTCTTCTCAAGCATTTCGTAATCGAATATTTCAAGAAAGAAATAGGTGTACATCTTTAATGTTAATTACATTATTTGTGGATAACTTTCGATATTTGTGGATAAATAAATAAAGTATGCGCATAGTTTCGTACAATGTTAATGGGATTCGTTCCAATATTAAAAAAGGTTTATTGGATTGGCTCGCCATTCAAAACCCAGATATAGTATGTGTTCAAGAAATTAAGTTATCCGAGACAGACCTCGTAGAAAATTCATTTCAAGAGCTTGGTTATCAATGCTTTTGGTTTTCTGCGGTTAAAAAGGGTTACAGCGGAGTGGCCATTTTTTCAAAAATTTCTCCTGAATCTGTTACTCTTGGTATGAATATTCCTATTTATGATGAAGAAGGAAGGATTATTCGTATAAATTTTCCGGGCTTTTCTGTCCTATCTTGTTATTTCCCTTCAGGTTCTTCCTCTACTGATAGACAAGAATTTAAGATGAAATTTCTTTCTGACTTTTACGTTTTTGTTGAAAACCTAAAGCAAAATGTGGATAACTTGATAATTGTCGGGGATATTAACATTTGTCACGAAGCAATTGATATTCATAATCCCAAAACGAATGCCAACTCATCTGGTTTCCTTCCTGAAGAACGCAAGTGGATTACAGATTTTCTTCATCTTGGATTCGTTGATTCCTTTCGTTTTTTTAACCAAGAACCTCATAATTATACTTGGTGGACTTATCGCGCTGGTGCCAAAAGTAAAAACTTAGGTTGGCGTATTGATTATATTTTTGTTTCCTCTTCTCTTTCTTCTCGCTTGCGTTCCGCTTCTATCTATCCTGAAGTTCTTATGTCTGACCATTGTCCTATTTCCATTGATATTGATTTATAATTCCTATGAACGAGCCTATTTCTATCTCCCCAATTCTCCAACAAATCAATGAATACAAAAGAAAATACTACCAAAACCAATTAATTCGTGGTATTCTTATTGGCTTTTCTATAATCTTGATCGCTTTCCTTACAGTTTCAACAACCGAGTATTTTGGACATTTGGGTCAAGTTTTTCGTGCGATTCTTTTCTTTTTTTTTCTATCTGTCTGTTCTTACGTTTTCTTTTTTTATATACTTAAACCCATTGCACATCTCGTCGGCTTTCGTAAAAAAATTACTGATGAGGACGCAGCTAAACTAATTGGTGCGCACTTTCCTGAAATAAATGATAAATTACTCAACACGCTTCAACTGTCTGTCATGAATAAATCAGATAATGATTTACTCCAGGCGAGTATTTTACAAAAATCAAAGGAACTTACTGTTTTCAAGTTTGATCAAGCTATTGATTTAAAAAAAAATAGAAAATTTATCCCTTTCTTGTTATTTCCTTTTCTTATTACACTTTTTATTTTTCTTGCGTCACCAAGCTTTTTTAGTTCAAGTACAGAACGAATTGTTTATTTCAGAAAGAATTTTATCCAAGAAGCTCCTTTTCGTTTTATTTTAAAGAATAAATCTCTATCTACTACAAAGGGAAGTGACTTTACGGTTTTACTTGACCTAAACGGTACTGCATTTCCAGACGATGTCTATCTCCTTCACAAAGGAAGAAAATTCAAAATGGAACAGATTTCTACAATGAATGGATTTCAGTTTACTTTTTCTTCTATTGAAGAAGACACCGAGTTTTCTTTTGAGGCAGGTGGGTTTTCTTCCAATTCTTTTCTGATTTCTGTTCTTTCCAAACCTGTCTTAAATGGCTTCGAAGTTGAAGTAACTTATCCCTCTTATTTGAATAAACCCACGGAGGTTTTTCAAAACCAATATGACTTCATCGTTCCGAAAGGTTCAACACTTTCTTGGAAATTTGATGCGTCTGATACTCAATTCATTGATTTAATTTTTGATAACAAACAAAAGTTCCGTGTTGAACGTAGTTTTTTAGGTGGTTTTTCTTTTGCAAAGAAGTGCCTGGCTTCAACGTCTTATTCTCTTCAGCTACTGAACGAAGTACCTAATTCTACATCTCCGAACTTACACCAAATTGAGGTTATTCCAGACCAATATCCACAAATTTCTCTCGAACAAACTATTGATTCTACTTTTTTACAATATATCGGTCTATCAGGTCAGATTTCCGACGATTATGGACTTCATTCTTTGGTTTTTAATTACAGAGTTGTTCAAAATAAGAATAATTCTACTCGCTTTCTAAGTAAGAATATCCCGATTGATAAAAACAACAAGGTTCAAAATTATTCCTACGTTTTTGAACTGGCTTCTTTATCAATCCAACCAGGCGATTTACTTGAGTATTATTTTGAAGTAGGGGATAACGACGGCTTACAGGGCTCAAAGTTTACCAAAACATCTATGAACCGCTTTACGGTTCCTTCTAGTACAGCACTTTCTAAGGAGATTAATAAAGATATTTCTAGTTCAGAAGATCAACTTGAGCGAATTTTATCTCAATCAAAGGATTTACAAAATCAACTGAAAGCTATCCAAAATAAAATGAAGAAGAATGAATTTGATGCTTCTGAGAAAAGAGATATTCAACAACTCATCAAAGACCGTGAAAAGTTATTGAATGACATAAATGATTTAAAAAATAAATTGGCTGAATTACAGAAAAAGCAATCTCTTTTTGAAAAGCCTAGTCCGCAGATGCAAGAGAAAATGCAGCAACTTCAACAAATTATTCAAGACCTACTTTCCAAAGAAGATTCTAAATTATTCGAAGATTTAAAAAAGATGTTAGAGGAAAACTCAGACAAAGAGTTGCAAGAACAACTGGATAAAATTCAACAAAACGAGCGAAATCTAAACAGAAATATTGATCGTAGTTTACGGATGTTTAAGAATCTTCAACTTCAGCAGAAACTCGAGTCTGTTTCAAATCAATTGGAGTCTATAGCAGACAAAGAAGAAAAGCTCAGTGATGAGAAAAATGAAAATATAGAATCTGAGCAAGAAAAGGTAAGTGAATCATTTGAAAAAGTAAAAGAGGATTTGAAAAAAGCGGAACAGCTTAGTAAAGAGCTTCGCAAAGAAACAGAACTTGAGAAAGAGGCTCAGAAGGAAATCTCAACAGATTTGGCTAAAATTGATGACTTGTTGGAGAAAAAGTCATCTTCCGAAGCACAAAAACAAATGAAACGAACCGCGCAGAAAATGAAAAAAATGGCAGAGAAAATAGCTGGGGAAATGCAGTCGGGAGAAATGCAGCAAATGAATGAAGATATGGATGCTTTGCGCGCTCTTCTCGATAACCTATTAAAGTTATCTTTTAGTCAAGAGCGATTAATGAAAGAGCTTCGTGGAAGTTCAAAAGTTGATCCTAAACTTACAAATATTGCTCAAGAACAGCTCAAACTTTCCTCTGATGCCAAAATGGTGGAAGATAGTTTGTATGCTTTGGCTAATCGTGTATTACAAATCCAAAGTTTTGTTACACGCGAGGTCACGACCATGCGCAATTCTATCGATGAGACATTGAGTTTATTAAAGGATAAAAAGTACCCTCAAGCTGCATCTAAGCAGCAATTTTCAATGACATCCATAAATAACCTTGCTTTATTGTTGTCCGACACTTTTTCTCAGATGCAGCAAATGATGGCAAATCAAGGAAGTGGGAAAAGCAAGGGGAAGAATAAAAACCCAGCATCTATGCCCTCTTTTGGGGAACGTCAAAATGACATCAACAAACGTCTTGAACAACTTCAAGGCGGGCAACAAAATGGCAAACAGCTATCGCAAGAATTAGTTCGTCTTGCCCAAGAGCAAGCAAAACTTAGAAATGAATTAAATCAAGTTCAAATGAAATTAAAAGGTACTGAACTTGGAAAAAAAATAGGAGGTGAATTAAATGAAATTAAACAACAAATGGATGAAACAGAAAATGATTTGATTAATAAACGAATTAATTCTTCTCTTCAGAAACGTCAACGTGAAGTTCAAACTAGACTCTTGGAAGTTGATAAGTCATTAAAAGAACAAGAATTAGATCCTACACGAAAAGGGAATCCTATCTTTAATTATTCCCTTTCTAATCCATTGGAACTGGATAAGTTTTTCAACAAACAAAATAGACAAACGGAGTTTGTAAAAACATTACCAGGTAATCTTACACCTTTTTACAAGAATCAATCTTCTAATTATTTTAAACGAATCAATTAATTTTACAAATCAATTAAACACCCTGTTTCACGTGAAACATCTCCTGAAGTCTTGAGTTTTTGTTCCACGTGAAACATCAAAGCAAATAAATTATGTTTGAAGAGTATGATGTAATCGTAGTAGGGGGGGGGCATGCAGGCTGTGAAGCAGCTAATGCTGCAGCGACAATGGGGTCTAAAGTATTACTTATTACCATGAACTTGCAAACTATCGCTCAAATGTCTTGCAATCCAGCAATGGGAGGAGTAGCAAAAGGACAAATAGTTCGTGAAATAGATGCACTTGGTGGTCTGTCGGGAATTATCAGTGATAAAACCATGGTACAATTCAGAATGCTAAATAGATCAAAAGGTCCAGCAATGTGGAGCCCGAGATGTCAAAGCGATAGACACCTTTTTGCATCAGAGTGGAGAGAACAGCTAGAAAATAATCCCAATGTTGATTTTTGGCAAGAAATGGCAGTTGGTCTCGTAGTTAAAAATAAAAGAGTTACAGGCGTAAAAACATCTCTAGGACTAGAAATAAAAGCAAAGTCTGTTGTTTTAACCAATGGTACTTTTCTAAATGGAAAAATACACATCGGCGAAAAAAGCTTTGGGGGCGGAAGAACAGGGGAGGCTTCATCAAAAGGAATCACCGAACAATTAGTTGAACTTGGTTTTGAAGCTGGGAGAATGAAAACCGGAACACCTCCAAGGGTAGATGCTAGATCACTAAACTTTGATGCATTCGACGAACAAAAGGGGGACGAAAATCCAGAGAAGTTTTCTTTTACTGATACACCTATCATCCAAAAACAAAAGAGCTGTTGGATAACCTATACCAACACAAATGTGCATGAAATGCTTCGAACGGGTTTTGATCGCTCACCAATGTTTTCGGGTAGAATTCAGGGACTAGGACCTAGATATTGCCCATCTGTCGAAGATAAAATAAACCGATTCGCAGACAAAGACCAACATCAAATATTTGTAGAACCAGAAGGATGGAACACAGTTGAAATGTATATCAATGGATTCTCCACATCTTTACCAGAAGATATTCAATACAAAGCATTAAAACTTGTTCCTGGTTTTGAAAAAGTAAAAATGTTTCGTCCAGGATATGCAATAGAATACGATTTTTTTCCACCAACTCAATTAAAAAACACATTAGAAACCCATCTTATCGAAAATCTGTATTTCGCAGGACAAATTAATGGTACCACTGGTTATGAAGAAGCAGCATGTCAAGGATTAATTGCTGGAATCAATGCACATAATAAAGTACACGAAAAAAATGAATTCGTTCTCAAAAGAGATGAAGCATATATTGGGGTACTTATAGATGATTTAATCAATAAAGGTACAGAAGAACCGTACCGAATGTTTACATCTCGGGCGGAATTTAGAACATTATTGAGACAAGACAATGCAGACATTCGTCTAACACCCAAAGGGAATGAAATAGGATTGGCTTCAAATGAAAGATTAGAAAGGGTAAACCAGAAAATTCAAAATGCTAATTTACTTTTTGATGAGCTGCAAAAAATTAAGGTGACACCGAATGAAGTTAATGATGTGTTAAGCCAACTTTCATCAACTCAAATAAAAGAGAAAGTCACACTTTATAATTTATTGAAAAGACCTGAAATAGAAATTCATCACTTGAAAGAATTATCTGAGGAGTTCAAAAATAAATTAGAACAATTTACAGTAGAAGAACAAGAACAAACATCAATAAAGGTAAAATATGAACGCTACATTGAAAAAGAACTTCAATTGGTGGATAAAATGAAGAAGCTAGAAAATCTACTCATTAATCCATCATTTGATTATGAATCTTTAACTTCATTGTCGATAGAAGCAAGACATAAGCTCAAAAAAATTAAACCAACAACGTTGGGGCAGGCATCAAGAATAAGTGGTGTTTCACCTGCAGATATTTCAGTATTAATGATTCACCTTGGTAGATAATCAAACAGACCTCTCATTCATGTGAGGTCTGTTTTCTTTAAATAACTATGTATAAATCACTCGTAATTAGCTCAATTATCACGCTTGTTTTATCAAGTTGTGCTCAATTTGTACCACCAACGGGAGGAAAAAAAGATATTACTCCACCCAAATTAATTCGAAGCTATCCGGAAAATAAGGCCCTGAATAGTCAAACAAATTATATACAATTAGAATTTGACGAACCTATTGATATTAATTCGCTAAAACAAGAACTATCTGTATCTCCAGAACTAGAAGGAGGCTATACTGTAAAGAGTAAACTAACAAGTGTTGAATTAAAACTCAATCAAAAATTAAGGGATAGTACAACCTATACTTTTAATTTTAAAAATGGTGTAAAGGACTTAAATGAAAAAAATCCTTCAAAAAATTTAAGACTTGTTTTTTCTACTGGTAATAAAATTGACTCACTTGGGTTAACCGGAAAAACTGTCGATCTATTTACAAAAAGCAATATAAATGAAGTCACAGTAGGATTATATGATTTGACTAGACCGGATACAATTCCCTATTATAAACGAAAACCAGATTATTTTGTAAAAACAGATAGTTCAGGTATGTATCGTTTTGAAAATATAAGGAATGGTAGATTTCGTGTTTTGGCCTTTCAAGATAAAAATAATAATCTAATACCAGAGTTTAGTATCGAAAAAGCAGGGTTTATAAAGGATACTCTACAGTTAAAAACACAATTTGAGAACTTATCAATTGAGTTATTTACTGCTGATTTTGATACTGCTACAATTAAAAAAAGAACCCCAAGAGCGAATACATTTATACTTGGTTTAAGTAAGCCAATTAAAGATGTAAAACTATTGTCAAAAACCGATTCAGTAAAATATTCATTTACTAGTTCAGAAATAATATTTTACAAAGATCTAAAGAGGCAAATTGATAGTTTACATGTTCAATTTTTGGTTACTGACTCAACGAACCGTTTAAGTCACCTACAAGAAAAAATTAAATTTCTCACCAATTTGTCCACTAAGAAAAACAATGTAGAAGTAACCTGGACATCTAAGCCTGAAAATAGAAAACAAGTTGTTGATTTGAATGAAATAAAGATTAAAACACTAGTTCCAATAGAACAAATTGATACAAATAAAATCATTGTTCGAAAGGATACTATCAATACAATTCCATTTGATTTACATAAAATTAGCGACACTGAGTTCGTACTTAAACTGAATCAATCCATTATACAAAAGGAAAAAATTGAAATAAGTTTAATTAATGGTGCTTTAACATCTGTTTTGGGAGATACCAACACAACTAAATCTGCGGAAATACTTGTATTACCCAAAACGGAAACTGGTCAGCTAACTCTCGTGCTTGATAAAGAGTGCCAAACATGTTTTGTAGAACTTCTAGATGCAACGAATCTTTCCGTAATAAGAAAAAGTAAAATCAAGAAAAAAACAATTTTTACAAATTTGACCAATGGGGATTATAGGTTTAGAATTATTGAAGATATAAACGATAATGACTTTTGGGACAATGGAGACTTGAAAAATAACATATTACCCGAAAAAGTCTATTTTCATCCTGAAACTATCAAAATAAAAACCAATTTTGAGATTGAACAACAAATTGATAACTTCTTGAAATAAATTAGTGGATAACTATGTGAATAAATCAATATTTTACGTGGAAAAGGAGTGTATAACTCATTACTGAATGTGTATGAAACCATAAGAATGTGTATAAGAACTCAAACTTCTAGCTTATACACATTCGATAAACAATCTATCCACGTGGATAACCTATGTGTATAACATAATAACACTTGTCAATTCTCAATTAAAGTTATATACATTAAATTTTTAATGCGCTACTATTCAATTGATTAATTGTTAATAATTAAATGAGTTATACACATTATACCAATTGACTAGTTAAATAAATACTCAATTTCATCCACATAAAAATTTCATCCACATATCAACAGTCTTAATAGAATACAATAATAAAAATTTAAAAAAATATGATTGTTATTAGAATGTCCCTACTCTTTCTTTTTTGTGTTTCCACATTGGTTCTTCAAGGACAATCGTATGAGCTAGCTAGGGAATATTTAAAACAAGGTGATTTAACTAAAGCAGAATACGAGTTTGATGATATAGTCAGAAAAAAAAATAATCTGGAGATTATATATCCAGATTATTTACATTTGTTGATAAAATTAAAAAAATATGAAAAGGCTCAAAAGTTCGTTTCAACTCAAATCAAATCAAATCCAACTAAAATTATTTATTACGTCGATCTAGAAATTATTCAATTGTTAATGAATAATCTAGTTGAAGCCAATCTCACAAGACGAAAATATATTCAACTCGCAAGTCAAAATGACCAAATGGTTTACGAAATTCAAAATAAATATTATGTTGAGGGTAAATTCAGCGAATTAGTGGATTTTCTGAAAGAAGTTCAGGGTGGTCAAACGATCCCTCATAAATTTGGAATACAACTAGCTAGAGCATATCTTTTTAATGGTCAAAAAGATAAAATGCTTTTTGAATTACTTAATTGGGGAGTAGTTAATGGAAATGTTGATTACATTCGAAATAACATACTAGATAACTTTAAAACAGAAAGTGAACTTAGTCTGGTGGAGAAAACACTTTTTGACTATATCCAAAAGAAACCAAATGAAACCTTCTTCAATGAAATGTTAGTTTGGTTTTATACTACCCAGAAGGATTTTAAAAAAGCATTTAGGTTTAGTAAGGCACTTGATAAACGTTTAAAATTAAATGGTCAAAATGTTCTAGATTTAGGTCTTTTAGCCTTCAACAATGAAAATTATTCAGATGCACAAGACATATTTTCGTATCTAACCTCAGAGTATTTTAATTCTTCGATTTTTCAAATTGCAACGTATTGGTTAATTCAATCAAAGGAAAAAATTACAAAAAATACTTTTCCAATTAAGTATGAGGATTTAATATCACTCAAAAACGAATATGAGTCGCTCAGGTCAACTATTTTGCAGGGGGCGGTGTCTTATGATATTACACGTAATTTGGCTTTATTAGAAGCCTTTTATTTAGATAATAAAAACAGCGCCATACAATTACTTACTGATCTCATCTCAAATTCTGAAATAAGCCCTCTCCTAAAAGATCAATGCAAAATCGATTTAGCCGATATATATCTTCTCAATGATGAACCTTGGGAGTCAAGCTTGCTGTATATGCAAGTGGAGAAGTCTCAGAAGGAAAGCCCATTGGCTGAATCTGCAAAATTAAAAAATGCAAAACTTTATTATTTTCAATCTGAGTTCGATTTAGCAAAGGAAATATTGGATATCCTTAAAAAGGCTACTACACGAGAAATAGCAAATGATGCGCTTAAATTAGCACTCCACATTGAAGAAAATAAAGGTGACGATTCAGCTTCATTTCATTTACAAAGTTACTCCAAAGCAGAATTGTTACTTTTTCAGAATAAATATCAAGAAGCAGACCAGATTTTAGATTCCTTATTTAGTATCTCAAAAGATTTACCTATTGCGGATGATATTTTGTGGACTCGGTATGAAATTGCTTTAAAATTGGGTAAGTTTCAAGAAGCAATTCTGTTTCTTGATGAGATTAGTACGAATTACGGATATGAAACTTTAGCTGATGATGCACTTTATCAAGCTGCAATGATTGAGATGAAATATTTAAAAAATCCAGTCAGGGCTATGGAATTGTATGAAAAAATTATTTTTACCTACCCTGGGAGTGTATATACCGTTGATGCGAGAAAGAAAATTCGTGAATTAAGAGGAGATAATATAGAGTAATCTGACAAATAAATAGTCAAGAATGAAAGTATATTGTAGTTTTCCTATCTTTGCACTATCATCTAATCTATTTATCGTATGTCATGGTTCAAAAGAACAGATAAGGGTATTCAGACACCGACTGAACTAAAAAGAGAAGTTCCAGATGGTTTGTGGTATCAATGCTCTAGTTGTAAAAATGTGATGCACACACGTGAACATAAACTAAATTCGTTTACGTGTATTCATTGCAACTATCATGAAAAAATAGGTTCCGAGGCTTATTTTCAGTTATTGTTTGATGAAGGAGCTTATACCGAACTAGATGCTTCACTTCACTCAGGAGATCCTCTTCAATTTGTTGATACAAAAGCATATCCAGATAGATTACGCGCGACAGAAGCAAAATCAGGATTAAAAGATGCCGTAAGAACTGCTCATGGATCTATGAATGGTGTACATTTAACCATTTGCTGTATGGATTTCGGCTTCATTGGTGGATCAATGGGTTCTGTAGTAGGAGAAAAAATTGCTAGAGGAATAGACTATTCAATTAAGAATAAACTTCCTTTTTTAATGATTTCAAAATCAGGTGGAGCTAGAATGATGGAAGCTGGCTTTTCACTAATGCAAATGGCTAAAACGTCTGCTAAACTTGCATTACTTGCTGAGAATAAGTTGCCCTATATTTCCCTTCTCACAGATCCTACTACAGGTGGGGTTACAGCTTCATATGCAATGTTAGGCGATTTTAATATTGCAGAACCTGGATCATTGATAGGGTTTGCGGGACCTAGAGTTATAAAAGAAACGATTGGAAAAGATCTACCCAAAGGATTTCAAACTGCTGAATTTGTTTTGGAACATGGTTTTTTAGACTTTATTGTAGATAGAAAAGATATGAAAGACAAACTTTCATCACTATTATCACTGATACATTCTTAATTTTTTCGATTTACATGTATAGTTATCCACATATTTTATGTGGATAATTTTATTTATCAACATACTTGATGAAGAGACATATTGCAATTTTAGGTTCTACTGGTTCTATTGGAACACAAGCTTTACAGGTTATTTCGGAACATCCTGATTTATTTACTGTAGAAGTATTGACTGCACAATCAAATGCTAACTTATTAATTGAACAAGCAAGAACTTTTGTTCCTAATGTAGTAGTAATTGGCGATGATGTACATTATGAACGAGTAAAATCTAGTTTGTCTGATTTACCTATTAAGGTTTATTCGGGTTTAAATGCACTCAATCAAGTAGTAACAGTTGAAACAATAGATATTGTACTTACAGCTTTAGTTGGTTACGCTGGATTGATTCCAACAGTTCATGCAATACGAGCAAAAAAGCATATTGCTCTTGCAAATAAAGAAACACTTGTTGTTGCAGGTGAATTAATTACACAATTAGCACAAGAAAACGGAGTAGATATTTTGCCTGTTGATTCAGAACATTCGGCGATTTTTCAATGCTTAGCAGGCGAGTTTCATAATAAAATTGAGAAAATAATTTTAACTGCCTCTGGTGGCCCTTTTCGTGGGAGGAATAAATCTTTTTTAAGTTCAGTAACTAAGGAACAAGCTTTGAAACACCCAAACTGGTCAATGGGTGCCAAAATTACGATTGATTCTGCTTCTTTAATGAATAAAGGTTTGGAGGTAATTGAAGCGAAATGGTTATTTGATCTTTCTCCAAATCAGATTGAAGTTATTGTTCATCCACAATCAATTATTCATTCTTTGGTTCAGTTTGAAGATGGTAGTATTAAAGCTCAAATGGGTTTACCAGACATGAAGTTACCTATTCAGTATGCGCTAGCATATCCAAATAGAATTTCATCTCTTTCACGTCGTTTTTCGTTTTTAGAATATCCAACATTGACATTTGAGCAACCTGACCTAAATACATTCCAGAATCTAAGTTTGGCTTTTTATGCATTAGAGAAAGGGGGAAATATGCCTTGTATTCTAAATGCAGCGAATGAAGTTGCAGTTCAAGCTTTTCTATCCGATCAGATTTCATTCTTAGGGATGTCCGATTTGATTTCAACTTGTATGCAAAAAATTACTTTTATTCAACAACCTAATTTAGAAGATTATATTCAAACAGATGAGCATACGAGAATAAAAGCAAATGAATTGTTAAAAAGTATATGAAAAAACCATTTCACATAATTTACGAAGATAATCACCTGATTTTAGTTAATAAAGCAGCTGGTGTTTTAGTCCACGAGGATAAAACTGGAGATAAGACGCTAGGTGATTATGTCAAAGAATATTTAAAAATTAAATATGAAAAACCAGGTGATGTATTTCTAGGTACAATACATCGGCTAGATAGACCAGTGAGTGGTTTGGTAATTTTTGCGAAAACTTCTAAAGCACTCGAAAGGATGAATGAGTTGTTTCGTAAGAGGGATATCCAAAAAACCTATTGGGCGATTACTAAACGTAAACCAGAAAAAAAAGCGGGAAAGTTAACTCATTGGCTTGTTAAAAATAATGAAAAAAATACAGTTACTGCTCATAAATTTGAAGTTGAGAACTCGTTAAAAGCTGAACTGAATTACAGATATTTGGGTACAATTAATAAATTTCATTTAATTGAAGTTGAGCCAATTACTGGGAGACCACACCAGATTAGGGTTCAACTTGCCTCAATCGGTTGTCCTATAAGAGGAGATGTGAAGTATGGTTACCCTGAAGGAAATAGAGATGGAAGTATAAATCTACATGCGAGAAGAGTATATTTTATCCATCCCGTAAAAAAAGAGCCAATTATATGTAAAGCTGCTGTACCAGAAATTTCATTCTGGGAAGAATTTTTGGAGTTAGATAAAGAAGATATAAAAGACGAAAATTTAGATTTTCTTTATTAAAAATGGACTTCTTCTTTTTGTAAGATATCTTCTTTTGCTTGTATGTATACTTTTTTGATTCCTTCAATTACACCTACGAAGATTGCTAGGGGTATTGTAATCGGAATAAATAATATCCACTGAAATAGTCTGTAAAAGTTAATGTATCTTTTCTGTTTCATCGTGTAGGTTTATCAAAATTCCGACAAATATAGAATTATCTTATGATTTTATATAAAAATAGGGCTAAATTTTAGCCCTATTTTTATAATTTAGGATTTCCACCTTACAAATGCCTCCATAGCTTGATACTCAGCGAGTCCTAATTTATTATACAAACGAGCAGTTGCTTCATTTCTCTCTTCAGCTCGTTGCCAAAACTCTCTTGTATCTGAACCTTGAAATACCACTCCATCTTTTTGTGATTGATGTTTGAAAATTCCATATCTTTTTTGAAGTACTTGATCTGGACTCATAGGAACTGCCATTTCAATTTCGTGAATATCCCATTCGGCCCATGCTCCTCTATATAGCCAAACCCAACAATCTTGCATAAACTCTTCCTCTTTTAGAGCTTCAACTGAACCTAATACAGCGTCCAAACAAACTTTATGAGTGCCATGTGGATCAGCGAGATCACCTGCAGCATATATTTGATGTGGTTGTATTTGGGCAATGAGATTCTTGACTAAATCCAAGTCTTTCTCACCTAGTGGTCTTTTTTGGATTGTACCCGTTTCATAAAAAGGCATATCTAAGAAGTGTACATTTTCATTCGGAATACCTACATATCTGCAGGTTGCTTTAGCTTCTCCACGACGGATTATTCCTTTTACTTTTCTAACTATCTCATTGTCTATTTCACTGTCTTTTTTATTCAGTAAATAGTGTTTAGCTTCGTCGAAATTAGTAATTGCTTCCGGACTTTCAATTGCAAAATGCTTGTTATAGTCAACTACAAAATCAATGAATCTCAGTGCTTCATCATCTGCTACAGCGATATTCCCAGAAGTTTGGTATGCAACGTGTACATCATGTCCCTGATCTACTAGTCGTTGGAAAGTTCCACCCATTGAAATGATGTCATCATCTGGATGTGGACTAAATATCAAAACTCTTTTGCTTGAAGGATTTGCTCGCTCTGGTCGATTTTTATCATCAGCGTTTGGTTTTCCACCCGGCCAACCTGTAATTGTATATTGTAATTGATTGAAAATTTCAATATTGATTTCATAGGCTTGACCATGTTGAGCAAGTAAATCGCTGAGTCCGTTGTCGTTATAGTCTTTGTTTGTCAGTTTAAGAATCGGTTTACCTAATGTCAATGATAAAGTAGTAACAGCTTTCTTTACCATCACAGAGTTCCATTCTACATCTTCAACCAACCAAGGTGTTTTAATTCTTTTTAGGTTTGACGCTGCGGCTTCATCGACAACAAACAAGGCATTTGGATGTGTTTGTAGATAGGATGCAGGATTTTGTTCAGTAACTGTGCCTTCTACTGCATCGGCAATTTTGTCTGCTTTCCGTTCTCCCCAAGCTAAGAGTACAACTCTTTTAGCTTGAAGTATCTTTGAAACCCCCATCGTAATTGCCTTTTTAGGCACTTTGGAAAGTTCTCCACCAAAATCCATTGTTGCAGCAACTCTCGTTGAGTGATCAAGCATCATTAATCTCGTTTTTGAGTTAATTAATGATCCAGGTTCGTTAAAACCGATGTGGCCATTACCACCAATACCAAGAAGCTGAAAGTCTAGACCTCCTAATTGCTCTATTTTATGTTCATATTCTAGACAATATTCACTGATTCTATTCTGTGGTATTGTTCCATCTGGAATAAAGTAGTTTTCTTTTGGAATATCCACATGGTCAAACAATTGTTCTTTCATGAACCTCCAATAGCTTTGTACTGCATTGGGCTCCATTGGATAGTATTCATCCAAGTTAAAAGAAATTACGTTCTGAAAACTTAGACCTTCTTCTTTGTGCATTCTAATTAATTCGGCGTACACAGTTTTAGGTGATGAGCCTGTAGCAAGTCCCAAAATACATTTTTGACCATTTTTTTGCTTTTCTCTTATGAGATTTGCAATTTCTAGTGCAACTGATTTTGAAGCATCTTTTGGGTCTTTAAATATTCGTGTTGGAATTTTTTCATAAGCAATGGGCTCATGAAGTATCGGTTGTTTTTGCATAATTGTCTAGACAATTTAATGATGAACAAATTTCTACAATTATAAATTAATATAAAATACTTTGTATGATTTTTAATTTATTTTAAAATAGTTCGTACTTAATTTACCAAACTAATCGTAACAAAGAATCGTTTTAAAGACGTTATTTTACATTATCCATACTTCTTTATCATTTCGACTTTGTTCGGAGTGTTAAGTTATCAATCATAAAATGAAATCAATTTTTATTATTTTACTTTTTCTATTTTCTCCATTTTTGTATGCGCAAGATAAAGTCACAATTAGTGGTTATATCAGAGATAAGTCGGATGGGGAGGCATTAATTGGAGCATCTGTTTATATTAAAGAAGCAAATATAGGTATACAAACAAATGTATATGGGTATTATTCAGTTTCTGTTTTACCCAAAAATTATACCATCATCGTTTCATATATTGGATATGAAACGATAGAAACTAAAATAAATATATCGAAAGATATTCAAAAAAATATCGAATTAACCACTTCCTCCAACCTTTTAAATGAAGTCGTTGTTTCTGCGGAGGCACCCAACGAAAATGTAAAGAGTTTGGAAATGTCAGTCAGCAAAGTCTCCATGAATACAATACGAAAAATGCCTGCGTTACTTGGTGAAGTAGATGTGATTCGTAGTATACAGTTTTTACCTGGTGTGAGTACAGTAGGAGAAGGTTCCTCCGGATTTAATGTACGTGGAGGTGGGATAGACCAAAACTTAATTCTCTTGGATGAAGCTCCTGTTTATAATTCATCTCACTTGTTTGGATTTTTCTCTGTATTTAATCCTGATGCCGTAAAAGACGTGAAGTTAATTAAAGGTGGTATTCCTGCTAATTATGGAGGTCGTATTTCTTCTATTCTTGATGTGAGAATGAAAGAAGGAAATGCCAAAAAGGGAGAATTTACAGGTGGTATCGGTACGATATTCACACGATTAGCGTATGAAAGGCCATTTGTGAAAGATAAAGGTTCGTTTATTGGCGCACTCAGACGATCTTATATTGATGTTCTAGCCAAACCATTCCTAAATACAGACTTAAGGAACTCACAATTTTACTTTTATGATTTTACTGCTAAAGCAAATTATCGTATAAATGATAAGAACAATTTGTATGTATCAGGATATTTTGGACGTGATGTATTTGGGTCAGGATTTGGATTTAATTGGGGAAATGGAACAACTACTTTACGTTGGAATCATGTGTTTAGTCCAAAATTATTCTCGAATACAACAGTATTTTATAGCAACTACGATTATTCATTAAACTCTAATCTAGATGGTTCGGATACTCAAGATTCTTTTCAGTGGAAATCGAATATTATCAATTATAGTCTCAAACAAGATTTCACCTATTATTTGAATTCAAAAAATACATTGAATTTTGGAGGACAAGTTATTTATTACGACTTCAGCCCAGGTGAAGCAATTGCTATTTCGAGTGGAGAAGAACGTAAAATTGGTCTTGAAAATAAATATGCAGTTGAAACAGCATTTTATTTGGATAATCAACAAAATATAGGATCTAAGCTAAGTTTACAATACGGGATAAGATATTCTATTTATCAATATTTAGGACCAGGAAGAAAATTTACAATTACTCCCAATTTAGTAAATCCGGCTGATAGAGGAACAATTGTAAAAAGTGAAGATATAGGAAAGGGGGAAACAATTCAAATGTATGGAAATTGGGAGCCACGTTTCGCGATGAATTATTCTTTATCTTCAAATAGTTCTCTAAAATTAAGTTTTAATAGACTAGCACAATATGTTCATTTATTATCGAATACGGCTGCTTCTTCTCCATTGGATGTCTGGACACCAAGTACTAACAATATAAAACCACAAATTTCAAATCAATTGGCGCTGGGTTATTTTTTCAATTTCAATGAAAATAAACTGGAGGCATCTATCGAAACCTATTATAAATCGTTAGAGAATCAAATTGATTACGTCCGAAATGCTGATTTACTTTTGAATCCGTTTGTTGAGGCTGATTTACTAAACGGAATTGGTCGTGCGTATGGGGCAGAATTTTACTTAAAGAAAAAGTCTGGTAAACTAAATGGTTGGATCAGTTATACTTTATCAAGAACAGAACGAAAGGTAAACGGACTAAATAATGGGGAATGGTTTGTGTCTCGAATAGACAGACCACACAATTTGTCTGTTATTGCCATTTATGAACCTAATGCAAGATTAAGTTTTTCTTCAAACTTTACGTTTACAAGTGGTACGCCTGCGACTTTCCCAAGCAATAAGTTTCTTTTCCAAGGTTATGCTTTGCCTCATAATTTCACAGATAACCGAAATAATTATCGAATACCAGATACACATCGATTAGATATTTCTGCTACATTAAAAAATAAATATGCATTGTTCAAAAAAGGAGAAAGTGAATGGGTTTTATCTGTGTACAATGTATACAATAGAAAAAATCCATTTTCTGTTTATGTGAGACAAAATCCAGAAAACCCAGCACAAACACAGGCTGTAAGATTGGCAGTATTTGGTTCAATTCTTCCGGCAATTACATACAACTTTAAATTTTAACTCAATGAATTTTAAAAAAATAGCTTTTTTCATCTTCGTAAACGCAACTCTGTTAAGTTGTGAAGACGTGATAGACTTTAATTTACGTGCCGATGGTGAAAATCAGTTGGTTGTAGATGCTTGGCTAAATAACACAACTGATATTCAAAAAATTGTACTTAGTTATTCACAACCTTATTTTGACAATGCAGCGCCAACAATGGTAAGTAATGCGCGTGTTTATTTGGTAGATGAAGATAAAACAAGATATCCTTTTACAGAAGGAAAGGAGCAGGGTGTATATGAATATAAGCCTACATCAGAAACACAAACATTGAGTAAAATAGGAAAAAAGTATCAGTTATTTGTGGAAAATAACGGACAAGTTTTCACTTCTGTAACAAAAATCAATCGCGTACCAGCGATAGATTCTGTACGATACGAATATTTCCAATTACCATTTACACCATCTGATACCGTGAATAGAGAAGGATATATTGCTGAATTTTATGCGCGTGATTTTCCAGGAATAGGCGATACATATTGGGTTAGATATAAGAAAAATGGAGTAAGAGATAATTCTCCGTCACAAATTACTTTGGCTTATGATGCGGGATTTTCGCCGGGTTCTCAATCAGATGGATTAATTTTTATACAACCAATTCGTAGATCTATAAATAGTGGACCCAATTTATATCAGGATGGTGATGAGATTGAGGTAGAGTTGAGTTCTATTTCTAATGATGCATTTTTTTTCTTGTCATTAGTTAGGCAAGAGTCATCGAATGGAGGAATTTTTGCCGTACCATCAGGAAATATTCCAACAAATATTGTCAATGTAAACAAGGATTCAAGAGAAAAGGCGCTTGGATTTTTTGCTATCTCCGCAGTAAGTACTTACAAAACTAAAGTCAAAAAAGAATTAGCAAAGCGATAAAAAAGAAAGAAAAACAAAAAGCCGATTTACAAACCAAAATTTGTAAATCGGCTATTTTCATTAAACATTATCTTACTAACTGAAATCTAAATTGGAGCTAGTTATTTATAATTAATGTAATCTTGCTAATTCTTATCTAAGCTTCAATGTAACTAAGCTCAATACAGCAAGAATCACACCTACAATCCAGAAACGTGTAACGATTTTAGCCTCGTGGTATCCTTTTTTCTGATAATGATGATGTAAAGGAGACATAAGGAAGAGTCTGTTTTTCTGGGCATATTCCAGTCCATGTTTCTTTTTCATGTACTTGAAGTATGACACCTGAAGAATTACAGACAAATTTTCTACTAAAAAAATACCACATAGAATCGGAATGATTAACTCTTTTCGAAGAATAAGAGAAAGAGTTGCAATGACACTGCCTAGCATTAAACTACCAGTATCTCCCATAAATACCTGTGCTGGGAACGCGTTATACCATAAAAAACCAATACATGCACCTACGAATGCGGCACAGAAAATAACAACTTCTCCTGAGTTGGGAATAAGCATGATATTGAGGTACTCGGCAAAGATTTTATTTCCGGATAAATAAGCAAAAATGGCAATTGTAAGCCCAATAATGGCGGAGGTTCCTGCTGCAAGTCCATCAATCCCGTCCGTAATGTTGGCACCGTTTGAAACTGCCGTAATGATGAAAATACAGATGAGAACGTAAGGAATCCAAGCGAGTGAATCAGGTAGAAAAGAAGACAAGTACGAATAATCTAATTCGTTATTTTTTAAGAATGGTACAGTGGTAGTCAAAGTATTTTTATCGATAAACCAAGTGATTTCACCAAGATTATTCTTTTTGAACACACGTACGACAACATTGTCATTAAAATATAAAGTTAGTCCAACTATCAAACCAAGCCCTATTTGACCAATAACCTTGAACTTTCCTTTAAGGCCTTCTTTGTCTTTTTTGAAAACCTTGATATAGTCATCGGCAAATCCAATCATACTTGTCCAAAGCGTAGTGATGATTAGTAGAATAACATAGACATTATCAAGCCTACTGAATAAAATAACAGGAATTAACAAAGAAGCTATAATGATGAAACCACCCATGGTTGGTGTCCCTTTTTTTTCCATTTGGCCGGATAAACCTAAATCTCGGATACTTTCTCCAATTTGTAAGTTTCTAAGCAATGAAATGATTTTTTTGCCAAATATTGCAGCGATTAAAAGTGATAAAATGGTTGCAGCAGATGCTCTAAAAGAGATGTATCTAAACACACCGGCGCCTGGAAAATCAAATGTTTGGTCTAAGTAATTAAATAAATAGTATAGCATAGAGTTTTATTTAGTTGAGCAAAGGTATAAAAAAAGAGAAGTACAAGAATAGTACTTCTCTGATTTACAAGTTAAACACACCAAAATATTTTATGGTATTAAAAATGCTTTCGACTATTTTGTGTTTGAAGTTCGAAGCAAGGAGTAGAGTATTAAATTTCTTCAAAACTAGAGGCACCAAGGCTTTCAAAAATTACTTTCCAATACGCACTCACATTTGGATTATTTACTTTACTTGAACTAAGCGGGTCAAATGGTAAAATACTCTTTATTGAAACTCCGTTTAGGTTAATATCTTGCATTTTTTCAACATCTTCTTCAGCCCATTTGGTGGCCTCATCTAAGTTTGTAGGTGGTTTTACATGGAAATCTCTTCCATTTGATGTACTCTCAATCATATCACTAAAAAAGTATACCGATATAACCTTATCACCCGTATTGTGTGTATTGATGATTTGTAGTGTTGAAGTAATATCCGTAAACTTATTTGATTCTTGGTTATTTTGTGTCTCGAAAATACGAAGTATTTTTTTTGAGAATTGATTTCTCTCTTTTCCAATTTGGAGTTGGTAATCAAGTTCACTCATTTCCTTATCTGTTGTGTTCATATTGGAAACATCTTCCATTTCGGTCGAACAAAGTAAGGACAGACATCGCCCTTTTAACGTATTTTCGTGAATGTAATAACCCTCTAATTCGTCTCCAGCTTTTAAGACGCCTTCTTGTAAAATTGTATTTACTGCGTCCTTGTATTTTGTTTGTACATAGGAGTTATCAAAGTCTAAACTCACAGATTTATCAATGAAAATAAGTGAAAGAATATTCTTAGATTTTGGTGATGTTTCATTGGTTGTATCGGATGTACAACTAAAAGGGAGAATTAAAAAAATAAATAAACAGAGTGGAGACCAAATTTTTCTAAAATTCATAAGTTGAAGTAAGTAAATTTAAAATATATCTTTAAAATGCTCTAGTTGAAGTTCAGGTTTTTGAACGATGGAAATAAAATCAAATCGAATATCTCCTGTCCACGGTTTTCTTGAAAGATACGCTTCTCCAGCCCTAAAAATAGCCAATTTTTTGGCTTTTGACATTCCATCCTCTGGAAATCCAAATGTTGCATCGTTTCTCAACCGGATTTCAATAAAAACTAACGTATCTTTCTCTTGTGCAACAACATCTATCTCTAAATTTCCAATTCGAACATTCCGCTCTTGAATTTGATAATTGTGCTTTACTAAATACTCAACGGCATAATCTTCCCCAAATTTTCCTTGTTCTTTTTTATCCTTCATGGCACTGATTCTTAATTGAAGTTGTAATTTAGTAAAAGTTACAACAATTAGAAATTTTCTAATTTTAACAAATAAATGATTGAATGGAAAAAAATAAGCAGGTTGTCTTCAAATCACTTGGAATAATAGACTACAAACAAGCATGGGATTTACAAGAAGTATTGTTTAAAAATACCGTTGAAAGCAAATTAGAAAGCAAAAAGTATCCAAACCTTCCAGCTAAACAAACGACAAATCACTTATTGTTTTGTGAACATCCGCCTGTTTATACGTTAGGAAAAAGTGGTAAAATAGAAAATCTTCTACTCACTGAAGAAAACTTAGAAAAGAAAGGAGCAAGGTTCTATAAAATTAATCGAGGAGGAGATATTACTTTTCATGGACCAGGACAATTGGTGGCGTATCCTATTTTAGATTTGGATAACTTCTTTACAGATATTCATAAGTATATGCGCTTTCTAGAAGAAGCTGTTATTTTGACCTTACAAGATTTTGGAATTGAAGCTGGTCGAATTGAAGGTTTAACTGGAGTTTGGTTAGATTATATTCAACAAGAAAATCCACGAAAAATATGTGCAATGGGTGTTAAAGCAAGTAGGTGGGTAACAATGCATGGGCTTGCCTTAAATGTAAATACAGATCTGCAATACTTCAATTACATTGTTCCCTGTGGAATAGATGACAAAGCTGTTACATCAATGGAGTTCGAGTTAGGACGAAAGATTCAAATGTCAGAAGTTGAAATTGCCTTGAAAGCACACCTTTCAAACTTGTTTGAGATGAGAATCATCGAAGAATAATTGAACAATATGCACAAAATATATTTCGATAATGCCTCCACAACTCCTATTTATCCTGAAGTGGTTGATAAATTAAATGATGAATACCCTATTTTATTTGGAAATCCTTCGAGTAGATTTCATTCTTTAGGTTGGGAAGCGGAAGAAAGAATAAACGAAGCTAGACTATTTATTTCTACCTTTTTAGGTGCGTCTCCTTCTGAATTGGTTTTTACAAGTGGTTCATCTGAAGGAATAAAAATGGTTTACAATCATTTTTTTTGGAACAAACAAGTGCATATTGTTACAAATAAGACGGAACACAAAATGACGCTTCTCGGTGCGGAAACGCTACAAAATAGAGATTGGAAGGTGACATACTTATCCGTTGATTCAAGTGGTAAGTTAAATTTTGAGGAGGAGGTAAAAAATCTACCTAAAGATGATGATTACTTGTTTGTCATTATGCTTGGAAATAACGAAATCGGAACGATTCATGAATTGTCGGAAATTGTGAAAATCATTCGACGAAATTTCTTGAATGCGTATATATTGACAGATGCTACACAAGCAGTTACAAAAATACCCATTGACTTTCAGTCGATGGATGTTGATTTCCTTGTTTTTTCAGCACATAAATTTCATGGCCCCAAAGGGATCGGTGGTTTATTGATAAAAAAGGGAATTGAATTTCGTCCATTTGGAATAAATGAAGGGCAAGAAAGGGGTCGGAGGGGAGGCACTTTAAATGTTCACGGTATTCGAGGAATGTATCACTCTCTGAAACATTTGAGTACACTGGGTAAAGATGTGGTAAGCCAATTAGTACTTAAAAGAGATTTGTTTGAAAAGCTTATTTTTAATGAGATTGATGATGTAAAACAAATCGGAGATATAGATGCTAGATTACCTCAAATTTCGAATTTGTACTTTAAAGGAATTTATTCGGAAGTATTGTTGGAGTCTTTTACAGATGTAGCGGCGTCAAATGGTTCAGCATGTAATTCCGCGAATGTATTACCATCTCATGTACTTATGGCAATTGGGCTGACATCTGAGCAGGCTTTAAGTTGTATTCGATTTAGTTTTTCATTTCTTACCACAGAGCAAGAAATTGAAATGGGTGCAAAACATATCATTAAAACCATAAAAAAACGCTGGAAGTAATTATTACCAGCGTTTTTAGTTAATTTAATTTTCAGAAAATTTTCTTTTACCCTCTTTTAACCAACTAAGAAAGTCATTTTCTGAGGAGTAGCCAATCGGTTTCATGAGTACTTTACCTTGGGCATCAATAATGATATAGTAAGGTTGTGCATTATTATTGAACTGAGTTATCTCATATTCCATATTTTTTGCTCCGATTGTAGTAATCATCTCATTGCTGTAATTAGATAAATACTGCTTTTCTAGGGGTAATTCTTTTTTATCATCTACATAAAGGGAAGCAATGACAAACTCTTCAGACAATATTTTTTTCACTTCCGATTTTGGCCAAACATTTTCTTCCATTTTTCTACAGTTTGCACAAGCATAGCCAGTAAAATCAATCAGAATAGGTTTATTTATTTTTGCTGCATAGGCTTTCGCATCATCGATGTCATAAAATCCCCAAAGATTGTGAGGAAGCGCCCTCATGTTTACAGCGGGTGCATTATTGCTATTTGTTGTGGTTTCAATGGGTGCGGGTGGGAGAATGCCAGACAGCGCTGACAGGGGTTTTCCGGTAATTCCAGGTACCATGTAAAGTGTAAGACCAGCAAAAATAAAAGCAAAGAATATGCGAGACCAATGATATTTTTCTATACGATTATCCTTAGAAAAACGAATAAGTCCGAGAATATAAAGTGTGATCAACACCCCAATAACTATCCAGATTAACAGAAATACATTGCGATGAATCAAATTTAGATGGTAAGCAAGGTCAATATTACTTAAAAACTTAAGTGCTAGTGCAAACTCCAGAAGCCCAAAAACAGCCTTTAGTTCGTTTAACCATCCACCTGATTTCGGGAGTGTTTTCAGAAATTGAGGGAACATGGCCAATCCCGAAAAAACAAGTGCGAATGGAAGTCCGAAGGCTAACATTCCATAAAGTGGGCGCATAACCTCTCCTTGTGAAGAATAAATCAGTAGAGAACCAACAAATGGGACGGTACAGCTAAAAGATACAACGACAAGTGTCAGTGCCATGAAAAAAATGCCAATAAGTCCACCTTTTTCAGATAGCTGATCAATCTTATTTACCGTTTCATGGGGCATTATAATTTCGAAAGCACCTAATAGTGAAATTCCAAAAACGATAAATAGAATAAAAAATAATAAATTAGGTATCCAGTGTGTGCTAATAAAGTTTAAAAATGGAGCGCCAAAAAGCATGGTTACAAATCCCATGACACTAAAAATTGCCATGATGGATATACCATAAAATATTGCTTTAAACCTTCCTTTTTCTTGTTTTGTGAAAAAGCTTACAGTCATTGGCATAATTGGGTAAATACATGGCATAAATATAGAGGCAAAACCTGCCATAAACGCAATGAGAAGAAAATCAAGCAATGACGATTCATCACTACTATTTTGTGTTTCTATTTCATTGCTTTTTTGTGATGCTTCAATTTGAACTTGAATTTTATCAACTTTCGTAGGTTCTCCCACTAAGTCTGCTGTATCTCCTTCTAGTACAGTAAGCGAATCTATTTTTTTATCTGTTTTTTCAGCTGGACTAGCTACAACAGAAATTGTAAATTTTTCTTTGCCATTGATACATCTGCCGTCGACATCTGTACAAGATTGAAACTCAATATCACCTAATATGACAGTTTTTTCAGATAAAATTTGAATTTTCTGGATAAATACTGCCTTCTCTGTGAAGTATTTAATGTTTGCTCCCCAAATTTCATCAAACTTTGTTTTTGGGTTTTTGGGAGTTATACCACCGATAAGTTTAAACTCTTTGCTTGGCTTAAATGAGAAAGTGGTGACTATGGGCCCAATTTCAGGATCAAAGTCAGATGAATACAAATACCATCCTTTTTTAATGGTAGCTTCAAATCGTAATTCAATCGTTTCTCCAACTTTGGGGTTGGATTTTGATAGAGAGTTTGACCAAGTAGTTGGTGTTTCTATTTGAGCAACTGTAAGCAAACTGCAGGTGAGCAGGATAATAAACAATGTTAATTTTCGCATTATTAGGGCTTTTAGCAAAACCAAAGAAGTGATTGTGCAAAATTAGAATACTTTTTAAACAAAAAATTGCTTGAAAGTATTTCATTTCAAGCAATTTCCCAAAGTTGTTATCTTATGCTTCTGTTTCTAAGATATTGATTTTTTGAATTTTATCACCTTGTCTGATCAAATCAACAATATCAACGCCCTCAATTACCTTTCCGAAACAAGTGTGATTTCGATCTAGGTGTGCTGTATTTTGGCGGTTATGACAAATGAAAAACTGTGAACCACCCGTATTTCTACCTCTGTGTGCCATAGACAATACACCTCTATCATGGTATTGGTTTTCACCATTAAGTTCACATGGTATTGTATATCCTGGGCCACCAGCGCCGGTTCCTGTTGGATCTCCACCTTGAATCATAAAATTAGGAATAACTCTGTGGAAAGTAATTCCATCATAATATCCCTCTTTTGCTAATTTAATGAAATTATCGACAGCAATTGGAGCGTCTTTTTCGTAAAATTCGATTATCATGGTTCCTTTATCGGTGACCATTTCTGCTTTTTTCATTTTCAACTATTTAGGTTTAATTTAATTCTGCTATAACTGTTTCTCCTCCAATAGGCTTATCATCTAATTTTACCAGGACTTTTGCATCCAAGGGTAAATAAATGTCAATGCGTGACCCAAACTTGATAAATCCAAACTCTGTCCCTTGTTCTACTTGACTTCCCTCATCAACGTACCAGCAAATTCTTCTTGCTAACGCACCTGCGATTTGTCTAAATAATACTTCTGTTCCATTGGAATGTTTTGTAACAATCGTAGTTCGTTCATTTTCAGTGCTTGATTTTGGATGCCACGCAACCAAATACTTACCTGGGTGGTACTTGAAATAAGAAATTACACCAGATAATGGATTGAAATTGATATGAACATTGAAAGGAGACATGAAAATCGATATTTGTTTCCTCTTATCTTTGAAATACTCTCCCTCGTAAACTTCTTCAATAACAACTACTTTCCCATCAGCAGGTGCAATAATTTGGTTAGGGTTTTGTATTGTTTTTCTTTTTGGTCTGCGGAAGAACTGCAAAATTATGAGAAAAAATACAACACTTAAAATAAATACTAACCCAACGAACCACTGGGGAAACAAACTATAAAACTGTACCAATACATTGATGATTGACAAACCAATGATAGTAATTAGTAACGTTGCTGTACCTTCTTTGTGAATAGTCATACGATTGAGGGTTTATGGTTTCAGACCACAAATATAAAGATATTGCCTCCTTTACAGATAATCTTACGTTATTTTTACAGTTTTAATATGAATTAAAGGAAATAGAGTGAGAATATACTTGACTAGTTTTATGACATGTTTCACGTGAAAAAGAAAAGAAGTCAGTACATTAATACTAAATAATAAGAGAAAAAATGCCTAAAAAAGTGTCTATAGTTGTAGTTCTGGTAATTATTTCTGGATTACTGTTGTACGTTGATTACAAAACAATTGATGATTTAATTGGCTGGAATATTATAAGCGAATTAAGGGAAAAGCAGTATATAAAAAGGTTTACTCTAGATAATTTGAATAAATGGGAAGTTTCGCTTCCTGTCTATTATGTATACGAGTATTATTTGCCAAAACAAATCCCAAATAACCATTGGCTAAGTTGTTTTACAGCATGTACATTGATAGTTGGCACAATGGGTATATTGTATTATTGCTTAAAAATATCAAACAAATACTCATTTATACTTTTTGTATCATTGCTAGTTAGTTGGGCAATTAGCTTGGAAATAGAAAACCTTGTAGGGACCTCTAGAAATGGCGCATTTTTGCTTTTGTTTATACCTGTAGCTATTTTAGGTTATTCTATACAAACAATTAAGGTATTTGAACAATATTCAAAATGGATTTGGCTACTACTAACAACAGTTATAATCTCATTTTTAATCTACTTTGGAGAAACAAATCGAGCTAACTATATAAGTGTAATAATCAATCCATTTTATTTTTATCTTATATTAAGTAGCGCTTTCCTCTTTTTTCTTTCAAATAGTATTTTTGAACAACTGATTAAAGTTATTTCAGTAAGTACATCCATAAAAGGGGGTAACTATTGGAATAAAATACTGATGGTATTTCTTATATATCTTTTGAATGTAATTATTCTGTATGCACAAGAGATTAAATGGATTGATGTACAACAAGAGTTCTTCACGCCTATTGTTCTTGTCGTTGTATCATTATTAATTGGAATTAGTAATCATAAAGTATGGAAAAATGATACAAAATTGTTATTCTGGAGCAGCCTATTGGTGATGGCTATACTCCATATTTATATGTCCATGAATGTGCATGAGGCATATAAAGAATTTATTAATGAGTTTATAACGATTAGTTATACAATACTTCCAACTGCATATTTAATTCATTTATTAATTAACTTTAGTCCAGTAATTAAAGCAGGTTTACCCGTACATAAAGTAATAAACAAACCTGTGAATGTATCATGGATTCTTCCTCAAGTTGGAGCAGGATTTCTAATACTATTTTTCCTTTCTATTAAGAATGGATATACTGTGAACCAGATTATCGCAACGAAAAATAATCTGATTGCTGATTACTATTTAGAAAAAAAAGAAGATAATATAGCTGAAACATATCTTAAAAAAAGTACTGCCTACGATTTGTACAACCACAGGGCAAACTTCATATTGGGGGGATTATCTGAAAAGTATGGAGATAAGTCTGCCAGTATATACTACTACGAAAAGTCTGTAGCAAAATACAATACATCACACGGGTATATAGCGTTGGCTCAAGTATTAGAAGGTGAAAATTTATTTTTTGATGCTTTATTTGATGTAGCCAAAGGAGCGATAATGAATAAAAACTCAACTCAACTAGCTACCTACCAAGCCAAATTGTATGATAAAATAAATAATCAGGATAGCACCTATATTTACCTAAAAAGAGCAAATGATAATTGTAGTTCATGTGAAGTTGAAAAGATGAACTATGTAGGATTTTGGGTGAAAAATGGTACGAAGAAGAAAATAAATAAACTAGTAAATGAAAATAATAATCTGATATATCCAAAAAATCATCCAAACTCGAGTGCAATCATAGTATTATCGGGAAATATAAATAAAAATGAAGAGGACATTTTACTTAAATCAGAAACACTAAGTGTATTAGATTTTGCAATACTTTTTAACCGAATCTCAAATCTAGCAGATAAGTCTAAATTGAACCCAGAGAAGATGAAAAAGATTGTAGAGAATCCATTAAATGAGCAATTTGCCTCTGAATTAATGTTTATTGAAGCAATCAATTTATATAAAAATGGCAGAAAATCGGATGGAATATCAAAATTGATTCAGCTTAGTGCCATATCTAAAGAGAAAAGAAATATATATGGAAATGTAGCTTTTGGATTGTTACTTGAACAAGGTGCTTTAGAAGTAGCAAAAGAGAAATTAGGAACATATATTCCAAAAGAAAAACAAAAATGGTTATTGAAACAAACAACAATTGAAGCATTTAGGCGTCGAAGTAAAGAAAACTATGAAGCATTAAAAAAAGCGAACACGACAATACGAAAAAGCGTAGATTCACTTTATCAATATGCACCGTACAATACAGAATGGATAAAATATTTACTAAGTAAGTTAGAAAAAGAAAATGGAGAAGAAGCTGCATATCGTTTCCTGGTAAATACATTAGAAAACAATCCGCATGAAAAACAATTGTGGAAAATTTATATTGAAAAAAGTATTAAAATGAATTTATTGAGTTACGCGGAAGATGGAATTAGAGAATTAGAAAAGTTAAAAGCAGAGGAAGGATTTATTAAAAAAGCCGAGGATGAAATAAAATCTAAGAGAGAAACTAATACTTTTAAATAGTAGAGAAATCCATTAATGTATAAAATAAACCACTTTCATAAAGATTAAGCGCGTTGATACAAATTAAATAGCAAGCAAAATGTAAGTTAGTAAGTTTGTTGTCTAAATTAGTGAAAAGTGAAAATAATTGAAACAAAAAACATCTCCAAGAGATATGTAATGGGTACAGAGGTAGTCGATGCATTAAAATCTATCTCAATAACTATTGAAAAAGGAGAATACGTGGCTTTTATGGGGCCTTCTGGGTCAGGAAAATCTACTTTAATGAATATTATTGGATGTTTGGATTCCCCAACGTCTGGGACATATGTGTTAAACAACAAAGATGTCAGTGCGATGTCTGAGGGAGAATTAGCAGATGTTAGAAATAAAGAGATCGGATTTGTGTTTCAAACATTCAATCTTTTACCCCGCCAAAGCTCACTTGAAAACGTAGCTTTACCACTTATTTATGCAGGATTTAATAAAAGAGACCGGACAGAAAGAGCACAGCAAGTTTTACAAAGTGTTGGTCTGGGAGAAAGATCAATGCACAAACCGAATGAGTTATCTGGAGGACAAAGACAAAGGGTAGCAGTTGCCCGTGCATTGGTAAATAACCCAAGTATTCTACTTGCGGATGAGCCCACAGGAAACTTAGATACGCGTACTTCGTACGAAATCATGGGTTTATTTGAAGAAATTCATTCGAAAGGAAATACAATTATCATGGTAACACACGAAGAGGATATTGCAAACTATGCACACCGAATTATTCGTTTGAGGGATGGACTTATTGAGTCAGATATTAAAAATCCAAATCCGACGAATCCAAAAAAGATGGCGGAAGAGTTGAACAAAAAACTTTCGAACTAAATTTATCGTTTATAAAGAAAATAATACAATCCAAAATGAAAAGTATCTTAGTAACCCTATTTACACTGGTATTTGCAGTAAGTACCGCGACTGCACAAAAGGCACCAGCAAGCCCTAAAGTCGTTGCTGAAAGCCAGAATACAATGATTACCTACGGCCAACCATCTAAAAGAGACCGTGAAATTTTTGGAAAATTGGTTCCATATGGCCAAGTATGGAGAACAGGTGCCAATGAGGCAACGACCGTTCAATTTAAAAAAGACGTTACTTTCGGTGGAAAAAAAGTGAAAGCAGGTACATATTCCTTGTTCACGATTCCTACAGAAAACGAATGGACAATCATTCTTAACTCAGAATTAGGACAATGGGGAGCCTACAAATACAATGATATCAAGAAGAATAATGTCGCGGAGGTCAAGGTGAAGGCAACAAACACAGCATCCTTCATGGAAAAGTTAACCATTACGACAGACGACAAAAAAATTACAATTGGATGGGATAAAACATCCGTATCTGTGGATACAAAATTCTAAGATATTACTGATTTTGAATATAAAAAGAGGGGAAGTAATGCATTACTTCCCCTCTTTTTATAAAATGGCGTTGAAAATTAATGTACTCGAACGTTTACATTTTGAACATATTCAGCATAAACCTGTTCGATACCTGACTTCAAAGAAATAGATGCTTCCCAACCAAGCTCACGAAGTTTAGATACATCCATCAATTTTCTTGGCGTACCATCAGGTTTGCTCGTATTCCAAACAATTTCACCGCTAAAACCAACCACTTCTTGAATGGTTTCGGCAAGTTCACGGATGGTTACGTCAATTCCAGTACCGATATTTACAAGGGTTGAATCATGGTAGTTTAGCATAAGAAAATAACAAGCAGAAGCAAGGTCGTCTGCATGTAAAAATTCACGCATAGGTTTGCCTGAACCCCACACTTCGACAGAAGATGAATTATTTACTTTTGCCTCATGAAATTTTCGAATAAGTGCGGGTAAAACATGCGAGTTATTCAAATCATAATTGTCATTTGGTCCAAATAAGTTGGTGGGCATCACAGAAATAAAATTACAACCATACTGGCTTCTGTAAGCTTCACACATTTTTATACCTGCAATTTTAGCAATAGCATAAGGTTCATTCGTCTCTTCTAGTGTGCCGGTCAGAAGATACTCTTCTTTCAATGGCTGAGGAGCTAATTTAGGGTAAATACAAGAAGAGCCCAAAAACAGGAGTTTTTTGACGCCATGTAGATAGGATTGGTGAATAATGTTATTCTGAATTTGAATATTATCATAAATAAACTCAGCCCTGTAGGTATTATTGGCATGAATTCCACCAACTTTGGCTGCAGCCAAGAAAACATAATCTGGTTTTTCCGTTTCAAAGAAACTAGCAACATCTGCTTGATTTCTAAGGTCAAGTTCAAATGAAGTACGGAAGACAAAACGAGAATAACCTTCGGATAAAAGTTTTCTGTGTATAGCCGATCCAACCATTCCTCGGTGGCCAGCAATGTATATTTTGGCTGATTTTTCCAATTTTTTGTTAATTTGTAGCGTTTTACAAAGATTATGCGAATTTACGATACCTTATTCTAAAATGAAAAATAAAGTAATTATATGTGTGTTTCTATTTTTGAAGGGTGGACAACTTTATAGCCAAGCTACTATTCCTAAGCCAAAAACAAGAGAAGAGGTTCGGGCAGAACGAAAAAAAATGACAATTGAACAAAAAATAGAAAGTGTTTTACCGATTGATGTCAATTTGCCCAATTTGAAAATCAATGGGGAACAAACAGATATTCAATCAGTCGATGACGCCAAAAAATTTATCAAAGAAACAATGCCCAGAATCGGGCAGAAGGCAAAAGAAAGGGTAAAGAAAAGAATTGAAAAGGGGGAAGAAGCATTAACTATTTTCAATGGGAAGGAATACAAAGGAATACCAATCTCTAAACAAGTAATCAAGCAAGGTACGGGAACACGCTTTCGATACACCGAATTTTATACATTAAAGACATTTCAGGTACCAAACTCATATATTCGTGAATTACATTGGATGGATGTAAAAACAAAAAAAATTGTAACAGGTATCGGTAGAGATAGAAATAGGTATGTATTATTACATGGACCTTACCAAGAATATGTAGGTGAAGTTTTGGTGCAAGAAGCAAATTATTACTTAGGAGCTAAAGATGGTAGGTGGTTAACACACGATAAAAATAATATCTTAGTTGATAAGGAATATTGGCGTGAAGGTTTTTTGGAAGAATCAGAGAAATTGTATTATGACAGTTCGAAAACTAAATTAAAAGAAGTTATTCCCATTAAATTCGGTCAAAAAAGTGGTAAGTATTATGCGTATCATCCTGAAGGAACACTTTGGTTAGAAGGAGAAATGCAAGATGGCAAACGTGTAGGGAAGTGGATTGAATATTTTCCGCAAGGCAATAAAAGGAAACGAGAGATGGAATATAGAGAGGAGGAAAACGAAGGAAAAGTACTCCGGGAATACGATGAAAAAGGTAAAATTGTATTTGAATTAAAGTAGATGAAACGAAATAAAACGACTGGAAATAGACAAATGCATTATTTTTTTGAAAGGTAGTAAAATATAAATTCCATATATTCTACAATAAAAAGGGCAGAAATTATACTATTCTCTAAAAAAAATCCAATATAGATTTGCTTTATAATGAATGTGTTATAATTTTGCAATCCAAAAACTACGATTATTTTCTAAATCACTTCATATCTAATGGCAAATATTGGTAAAATCTCGCAGATCATCGGGCCCGTTGTGGACGTTAGCTTCGAGGGAGAGTCTGCTTCTCTACCTGAAATTTTAGATGCTATCTCAGTAACTAAATTGAATGGTCAAAAAGTTATTCTTGAATGTCAACAACACCTTGGTGAAGATCGCGTACGTACCATTGCAATGGATAGTACAGATGGTTTGCAAAGGGGAATGGATGCGGTTCATTTGGGCTCTCCAATCACTATGCCAACAGGCGAGGAAATCAAGGGGCGTTTGTTTAACGTAGTTGGTGATGCAATCGATGGTTTGGGTGCTGTTGAAACCAAAGGAATGTCTATCCACAGAGCAGCTCCACGTTTTGAAGATTTAGCAACAGCTACTGAAGTTCTCTTCACTGGTATTAAAGTTATTGACCTTCTTGCACCTTATGTAAAAGGTGGTAAAATTGGTTTGTTTGGTGGTGCCGGTGTAGGTAAAACGGTACTTATTCAGGAGCTAATTAATAATATCGCTAAAGCATATGCAGGTCTTTCTGTATTTGCAGGTGTTGGTGAACGTACACGTGAAGGAAATGACCTTCTTCGTGAAATGATTGAATCAGGTATTGTGAAATACGGAGATGCATTCAAGCATTCTATGGAAGAAGGTGGATGGGATTTATCTGTAGTGGATAGAGAAGCATTAAAAGAATCTCAAGCAACATTTATCTTCGGACAAATGAATGAGCCTCCAGGAGCTCGTGCACGAGTAGCACTTTCTGGTCTAACTGTCGCTGAACACTTCCGCGATGGGGATGGAGAAGGAAAAGGACGCGATATTCTATTCTTTATCGACAATATCTTCCGTTTCACACAAGCTGGTTCTGAGGTATCCGCACTTTTGGGTCGTATGCCGTCAGCCGTAGGTTACCAACCAACGTTGGCAACAGAAATGGGTCTTATGCAAGAAAGAATCGCTTCGACAAAAAGAGGATCTATCACATCAGTTCAAGCGGTATATGTACCTGCCGATGACTTAACTGACCCAGCTCCAGCTACTACGTTTGCTCACTTAGATGCAACAACGGTACTTAGCCGTAAAATTGCAGAATTAGGTATTTATCCAGCCGTTGACCCTCTTGATTCTTCTTCTCGTATTTTGTCTGAAGAAGTTCTTGGAAAAGCACACTACGATTGTGCACAACGTGTGAAAAACATTCTTCAGAGATACAAAGAATTACAAGATATTATTGCTATCCTCGGCATGGAAGAGCTTTCCGAAGAAGATAAATTGATCGTATCAAGAGCAAGAAGGGTACAAAGATTCCTTTCTCAACCGTTCTTCGTTGCTGAGCAGTTTACAGGTCTGAAAGGGGTTCTTGTAGATATCAACGATACAATCAAAGGGTTTAACGCAATCATGGACGGTCAATACGACCACCTTCCTGAAGCTGCGTTTAACTTAGTTGGTACTATTGAAGATGCCGCAACAAAAGGTGAAAGACTAATCGCTGAGGCAACAAAATAATAAAAATCCCATCTTCACCGATGGGATTTCACGCTGATAAAGAGTATAAATATGCGCTTAGAAATCATTACTCCAGATAAAAAAGTGTTCGAAGGTGAAGTTGATTCTGTAATCCTACCAGGAAATCAAGGTCAATTTCAATTATTAAAAGACCACGCACCAATGGTTAGTACACTAGCTAAAGGTGACTTGTTTTACGAGGAAGCAGGCACAAAAAAGTCGATGATTGTCGATGGTGGCGTTGTTGAAGTATCCAAAAATAAAGTTTTGGTGCTTGCTGAAGCCGTTCTTTGAAACATCTTATTTATAAAAAAAGCTCAACTCATATCGAATTGAGCTTTTTTTATGCTTTTAGTGAATATTATTTTTTAATACTTAAAGCAGGATTTCCAAAGACAGTTTCTTTCTCTTTTACATCCGATACTACCACAGAACCAGCACCAATTCGCGCGTTTTTCCCAATTTTTATACCACTAACTATAATCGCACCGGAGCCAATAAATACTCCTTCTTCAATTTGGACTCCTGAATTGATAATTGCTCCTGAGCCAACATGTACAAAATCAGCCATTTCTACGTTGGGGTCTATCACCGAATTGCTTTGTAAAATACAATGATTACCGATAACCGCCCCGGAGTTCAAAACAACACCCGCGGCAACTAAATTTCCATGACCAATCGTTGCTTCCTCGGAAATATATGAACGTGGATGAATGCCATTCACAGGCATTACCTTGCGTTTTTCAAGAAGCATTTTTACAATTGCTTGTCTGTCAGCTAAGTGCGAAATAGCCACAAATGCCTCCGTTTTTTGTCCAATTAATTTTAAAAAACCATCGTCATCCGTTTCACCCAAAACGGTCACTTCACTTACCTCTTTACCATGAAGTTCTTTGTTATCATCTAAAATTCCGTAGATAAGAACTTCATTCTGATTGAAAATATCGATAGCTAATTTACCTAAAACACCACCACCGAAAATTAAAACTGGGTTTTTCATCTTTTACATTTGCTTTAAGAAACAAAGATACACGTTACTTATTTTGCTTGAGCCAATCTAAGAATAAAATGTAATGCTCCTTATATTTCTCTTGAGTTGTGTTTAATAAAATTGAAAGTGCGAATGGAATATGATTTGATTTATTTCCTCCATAAATCGATGAATCAATTTCCTGAAGTGCATCTAAAAGCCGATGATTAGGTATTTCTTGATAAATTTCCTTCGTTGTAAAGGATGTATAAGGCTTTTTCTCTAACCATTCCAAGTATTCTTTCCATAATACCAATGATTTTACGATGTTTTCTACGTTTGTAAAGTCTTTTGTCTGTTTCTTAAATGAATTAATGAAAACTTTATTTTTTCTGCTGAAAAGAAATAAATGATACTGTATTCGAATTCTTTTTCCCATAAATGCGAAAACAAAAAAGCATACAGCAATTACAATGGAAAAGCCTCTCAAAAAACCAAATAAATTAAAATCTTTAGGGAGTTTTTCAATAGAGGAGTATTTCTTCAATGAAACTTTGCGAAGATCAGGTGTTTTAGAAAAGTAGGTATGTGTGTAAATTCTGTCGTTCTTACTATAAATAGCTAAACTATCCCCATTGGCCTTCTTGGCAAAAACAGGCATAGAAAGGTCCTGAAATGGACTAATATCAAAAGTAACTAATGTATATACAATACTATCTGTACTTATATTGTTTCGGGTAATGGTAGGGAAAAATTGTCTACGAATAATTTCAAAAGGTGGAATTGTATACGTTTCATCTGGGAAAAATACATCTTCATTGGATGGATGTTTGTAAGTCAATGAATAATATACAGGTTTACCTACTAAAAGGCTATCGTCAATGAATTTACCATAAATGATGGATGACTGTGCCAAAATTTGTGTGGATAGAGAAAGAAAGAAGCCGAGTAAAAGAGAAGATAACATTTTATTGGAATCACACATTTTTTGTCAATTTCTAATTCTGAATAATTGAACCAGTCTAGGCACATAATCTTCTTGTGCATCAATACTTAAATAGGCCGCATTGTGTTGTTTACAGAATAATTCGAGTGTTTTCTGTCGATCAATAATGAGCTGCTTAATGTCTTTTTTTGTTGAGACAGATGATGTATTCAGCCAAATTGTGCTTCCAGATTCTTTATCAACAACTGGAATAATACCTAAACTAGGTAATTCAACTTCACGTTTGTCAAATAAATGAATAATAACTAAGTCATGCTTTCTTGAAAGTGCTTTTAAATTGTTCAAGTAATTTTGGTCGTCTAAAAAATCAGAAATTAGAATAATCACACTCTTACGCCTTAGAATATTCATTGCAAAATGTAAGGCAGTATTTATGTCGGTTTTGGTAGATACCGGTTGTAATTTAAATAATTTAAGGATAAACTCATAACCATGTTTCATACCATGTGATGGTCGTAGGTAAAGTTCTTTTTGGTCTGTAAAGCAATATAAGCCTACATGGCTCGCTTCACGAATAGCAGACAAAGCAAGAACACCACAAATCTCTTTTGATGTATCTATCTTTTGTCTATTTGAGTTTCCAATTTCTTGAGAAGCACTAATATCAAGCATGAAAAATACATTTTGTTCTTTTTCTTCTTTAAAAATCTTGACATAGGTGCCATGTCCTTTCGCGGTCGTATTCCAATCAATACTCCGAATGTCATCCCCATATTGATAGGTTCTCAAATCACTAAATTCTAACCCAGAACCCTTAAAAATAGAATGAAAGCTTCCTCTCATTTGAGAATTGACAGCTTTGCGTATTTTTATTTCATACTTAATCAGTTTTGAGAGAATATTCTGCATTTATGTACATCTGTTACATGAGAAATTTGAAAGGTCACTAAATAATACGTTAATCCTATTAACTTTGCCATTCGGTAAATAATCAACAAGAATGGATAGGCTACGATTAAGACTACGTAAATTAAATCAATTTATTCTATTTTATCCATGGATAGTCACTCTAGTAGTTACAGGGTGTGTATCAGAGCCAGAACAACCAGAAGGAATCATCCCAAAAAATGTGATGATTAGAGCAATTGCTGATTTCCACTTGTTAGACGCAAATGTTTCTAGAATGAATTTTGTAGATTTAGATTCCGCAAAAATAGCTTTTCATTATTTTGAAAAAAAAATATACGATAAATATCATGTTGATAGTGCTACTTATGCAAAATCGTATCAGTTTTATGGGGAGCACCCGCAATTAATGTTAGAAATATATCAAAGTGTGAGCCAAGAGCTTGAATTAAAAAAGGATAGTATTTATCAAATAAAAATGACGAAACCATCTAAACCGATAAAAGCATCTTCATGAGAGAAAATTTAGTAATTATTCCTACCTATAATGAACGCGAAAATATCAATGCTATATTAGAGAAGGTACTTTCCCTGCCGATAAGGTTTGATGTTTTGATAGTAGATGATGGTTCACCTGATGGCACCGCTGAAATTGTAAAAGAAAAAATAAACCAATACCCAGAGCAAATTTTTATTGAAGAAAGAAGTGGCAAAATGGGCCTTGGTACTGCTTATATTCATGGTTTTAAGTGGGCACTACAGAGAGATTATGCGTATGTATATGAAATGGACGCAGATTTTTCGCATAATCCTGACGATCTAGTTCGATTATACCAAGCTTGCTCGCAGGAAAGGTACGATTTAGCAATCGGATCAAGATATATTCGCGGGGTTAATGTTGTCAATTGGCCAATCGGACGAGTTTTGATGTCTTATTTTGCAGGCGTATATGTTCGTTTTGTTACAAGAATGCCAATAATGGATCCTACAGGAGGTTTCATTTGTTACACAAAACAAGTACTTACTACAATACCACTGGATAAGATTACATTTGTAGGATATGCATTTCAAATTGAGATGAAGTTTAATGCCTATTTGTATGGCTTTAAGCATATTGAGGTGCCCATTATCTTCACAGATAGAACTAAGGGTACATCCAAAATGTCTACAAAAATTTTTAGAGAAGCTGTATTTGGTGTGTTGCTCATGAAAGTATGGAGTCTCTTCAAAAATTTCTCACGTTCATCAATCAAATCAAATTAATAAATGTCATTAAAGTCTATTCCATTACAAAAAATACATGAGGATTTAGGAGCTAAAATGGTTCCATTCGCTGGTTTTTTGATGCCAGTTAGATATTCTTCGGATTTAGAAGAACATATCTGTATTCGTCAGAATGTAGGAGTTTTTGATGTATCTCATATGGGGGAGTTTATTATTGAAGGGGAAGGAGCATTAGAATTGATTCAACGTGTTTCTGCTAATGACGCGTCAAAATTAATAGAGGGGAAAATACAGTATAGCTACTTGCCGAATAAAATAGGAGGAGTCGTAGACGACTTACTTGTATATAAAATGGGTGAAAAAAAGTATATGCTTGTTGTAAATGCCTCAAATATTGATAAAGATTGGGATTGGATTAGTCAATTAAATACATCAAATGTAAAAATGACAAACATCTCAGCTGAAACTTGTCTCTTTGCACTGCAAGGACCCAAAAGTATAGAGGTGTTAGCAAAGTTGATTGACCTTGAAAAAATTGACTTGAATGCAATGGAATATTATTCATTCAAAATCAGTGATATAAAAGAGGTAAAAGATGTTATTGTGTCTGCGACTGGGTATACTGGAGCTGGTGGTTTCGAACTTTATGTATCTTCAGATCAGGCTGAAACTCTCTGGAAATTACTATTTGAAGCAGGTGAAGAATACAAAATATTGCCAGTCGGTCTAGGCGCAAGAGATACACTAAGGCTAGAAATGGGATACTGTTTGTATGGAAATGATATTACAGATGAAACATCGCCAATTGCAGCAGGGCTGGGCTGGGTAACTAAATTTACAAAAGATTTTACCAACTCAATTGCATTATTTGAACAGAAAAAAAATGGGACACCTGAGAAATTAGTTGGTCTTCTGATGGAGGATAAAGGGATACCAAGAAGTCATTATAAAGTAGTAAATGAACTTGGGGATGAAGTTGGAGAGATAACTTCAGGAACAATATCTCCTATTTTAAATAAAGGTATTGCTTTGGGATATGTTAAGTCAGAGTTGGCAATTATCGGACAGGAGTTATTTGTAAAAGTGAGAGACAAATTGCTTAAAGCAAAAGTAGTTAAATTGCCCTTTGTTAAAAAAACAGTGTGAATGGACAGATTAATAGGGTGAAACGAGGTGGCTTATCACAGATAAGTCACCTCGTTTTGTTTAACTTTGAGTCAAACAACCTAACTTATATATCAAATGAAATTAAAAGATAAAGTCGCGATTATCACAGGAGGGGCAAGAGGAATTGGAAGAGCAACTGCAGAACTCTTCGTAGAAAATGGTGCAAAAGTATATATATGGGATCGTGAGGTGATGGAAGAAAAGAAAGGCCATGTATACATGTCGGTAGATGTGACAAATTATGAAAAGGTTACAGAGGCAGTTCAGGTTATTCTCGATAAAGAAGGAAAAATAGATATCTTAGTGAATAACGCAGGTATCACAAAAGATAAATCTCTACTAAAGATGACACAAGAGGATTGGCATCAGGTGATAGATATCAATTTGACTGGCGTGTTTAATTGTACAAAAGCGGTAGTACAATCGATGGTAGATAATAAATTTGGTCGAATTTTATGTGCGTCATCAGTTGTTGGAATAACGGGTAATTTTGGACAAACAAACTATGTTGCAACGAAATCAGCACTTATTGGCATGGTTAAAACTTGGGCAAAAGAATTAGCTAAGCACAATATTACTGCTAATGCCATAGCACCAGGTTTCATAAAAACAGATATGACAGACTTAATACCAGAAGATGTGAAGAAAAATATTGAAAGTGGAATTCCGGCAAGAAGAATGGGGCAACCAGTAGATATCGCACATGCTTATCTGTTTTTAGCATCAGATGATGCAGCTTATATAAACGGTCAATGTTTATCTGTCAATGGTGGAATGGCTTGATTGGTATGCTTGCATACTAATCGACATTTAATTATCTTTAAGCCTCTCAAGCTATGTAATTTTCATAGTTTGAGAGGCTTAAATTGTTCAACACTATTACATCAACAACAATGAATTTTACATTATCAGAAGAGCATTTGGCTGTGCAGGCAGCGGCTAGGGATTTTGCTGAATCAGAATTACAACATGACAGTATCGAAAGGGATACGAACTCTTTGTTTCCATACAAACAGGTGAAAAAAATGGGTGAACTAGGGTTTATGGGAATGATGGTTCCGCCAGAGTACGGAGGTGGAGGTATGGACACACTCAGCTATGTGTTAGCCATAGAAGAAATTTCAAAAGTAGATGCATCTGCTGGCGTGATTATGTCTGTTAATAATTCATTGGTTTGCTACGGCTTAAATGAGTACGGAACTACTTATCAGAAAGAAAAATATTTGATAGATTTAGCTTCTGGAAAAAAATTAGGTGCATTTTGCTTATCTGAACCAGAGGCTGGTTCGGATGCTACCTCTCAAAAGACAACTGCCACGAAAGATGGGGATATGTATGTTCTCAATGGGATTAAAAATTGGATTACGAACGGAAATTCGTCCGATATATGTCTCGTTATAGCACAAACGAATCCGGAATTAAAGCATAAAGGAATCAACTGCCTGATTGTAGAAAAAGGGGTTGAAGGTTTTGAAGTTGGAAAAAAAGAAGACAAAATGGGGATTCGTTCCTCTGATACGCACTCATTGATGTTTACAGATGTAAAAGTGCCAATTGAAAACAGAATCGGAGATGAAGGTTTTGGATTTAAGTTTGCCATGAGTACCCTAAATGGTGGAAGAATTGGAATCGCTGCGCAAGCGCTAGGTATTGCTGCAGGTGCTTATAAAAAATCAGTGGTATATGCAAAGGAGAGAAAGTCATTCGGAAAAAGAATAGGAGACCACCAAGCAATTCAGTTTAAATTAGCTGATATGAGGACGCGAATACAAGCAGCACGCTTACTTGTATATGAGGCCGCTTTGTTAAAGGATAACCATAAAGATTATGTGGAGGCTGCAGCAATGGCTAAACTTTATGCTTCCGATGTTGCTATGTGGGCAACTACAGAAGCCGTCCAAATTCATGGTGGTTACGGATATGTGAAAGAGTTTCATGTAGAAAGAATGATGAGAGATGCCAAAATTACGCAGATTTACGAAGGTACATCTGAAATACAAAAAATGGTCATCGCAAGAGAAATTCTTAAATAGGTGTCTGAGTACTAAAAAAGGAGCTGCAATGCGAATATTCGTGTTGCAGCTTTTTTGTATATTGTTCAAATTTTGGATAAAAAAGAGATAGTTTTTGTATTAATGGCCTAAAAAGTGCAAAAAAAAGCAAGAAAAATAAAATTTCTTTTTTTCTTACAAGTAGTATAGAGTGTATCAATAGAACCTAAAATGCCTATTTATTAGACTTTTTTAAGAAAAAAAGAAAAAAAATACAAACAATGTAGTATTAAACGTGTATCATAAAATAATCATAAATTTGAAAATTTTAGAATAATTATTAGTTTTGTACAAATTCTAAAACCAAAAAATAAGATTATATACGGTTTTTGACGAAAATATTAACCCCCATTACGAGTTAAACTCCTTTTCATACATATTATGGAAGATTACAACAAAATCATCGAATCCTTGGGTGTCAAATTCGCAAAAGCGAGACACATCCGTATTCTACAGCCAATCACAATTAAAAATGTGTACGATGTGGAAAATACATTAATGGTTCTTTATGACGGAGATGTGAATATTGCAGGAAGTGATGAGCGAATAGAACCGGGTGATATGCTATTTATCCCAGGTGGGAAGGCAGCAACGATAACCTACGGTGTCGGTGAAGCTAAACCCATTTCGTATGAAGAGTTTATGACGAGAAGAGAAAATTACTTTGACGCCATGCATGTCAAAGAAGAAATTGGCAAGATTAAAAACTCATTCGGATTGATCGCTTTTGAAGCTAAGGTATTTGACTCTGTCAATTTCTTTACTTCATTAGATATACCACCATTTTTTATTCGTAAACATTCCAAATTAGCTCAACTAATTAAAGAAATACTTCAAGAAGATTTTACGGATGAAGTAGGAAGGGGGCGCGTAATCCGAAATAAGACAGAGGAGGTTGTGATAGAAATTGTTCGATATATTTTGGCGAACAGAATGTTTGTAGAGCAACTTGCCACAAATAGTACATACTTCAAAGACCCAAGATTAATAGATATTTTTACGTATATAAAAAACAATATAGACGGAGATTTATCAAACAAACAGCTAGCAAACGTGGCAAATGTATCGGAAGACTATGTTGGCCAGTATTTTAAAATGTTGACGGGTATAAATCCACAAGATTATATCGAGTATCAACGTATGGAGGCAGCAGTAACTTTATTAAGAACATCAAAGAAAAGTATACGTGCAATAGGTGCTGAAGTTGGATACAAAGACACTGCGTATTTTTGTAGAAGATTTAAAATGATGTTTGGTATTCCTGCAGGAAAAATGAGAAGAAGAGAGTCGCTTATGATTGGATAATTGAATAAAGTAAAATATAGAATTAAGGGCGAAATGAGTAAATCATTTCGCCCTTTTTAGTTAGCAAGAATAATTTCCTCTTCAAAAAAATTAAACTTTTTAACATGTTTTGGGTCAATTGAGTCAACTTGAAAGATAAAACGTTTATCAATTAACTGCTCATTAATCCAAAAACTAACCCAATATTCGTTTTCAAGACCAAAAACAGATGGGTCAATCCGTTCGATTATTTGATTTTGTCCAGGAGCTAACTCTTCATAAAAGTGTCTCAGTGTGGAGGTCTGTGTCACGGACTCGTTGATTAATCCATAACCAGTAGAGGCGACCATGATATTTTTTAAAGTTTCAGTTGAATGATTTACTAGTAGAACTTGCCATTGAAGGTCATCCACTAATGGTTTTGCAACAACTGAAACATTTTCCATCGGAAGAACAAAAATGTCTCTTTTCATAGATTTAGTAAAGATATACGAATCACAAAGAAAATAGAAAAAAGTGTAGCGCTGAAAAAAAATGATAAATAGAAATTAGCTACATGAATTCGTTCGAAGAAAGTCGTACGGAGTAAAGACAAAATGAGTAATTTTACGGCAAAATAATCAATCTAAACAGATATTGGTAAAAATGATATACCCTATAGTTGCATACGGAGATCCAGTTCTTAGAAAAATCGCTCGGGATATAAACAAAGAGGAAATAGATATTAAAAAATTAGTTGCTGACATGTTTGAAACAATGTACGCAGCATCTGGTGTAGGATTGGCAGGGCCTCAAATTGGAAAAGATTGGCGGATTTTTGTCGTCGATGGTACACCAATAAACGAAGGAGAGGAAAAAGTGGATGAATCACTCATAAATTTCAAAAAAGCGTTTATTAATGCCGAAATTGTAGAAGAATCGGGTGAAGAATGGCCGTATGAAGAAGGTTGTTTAAGTATTCCAGGTGTTAGAGCAGATGTAAAGAGACCATCTAATGTAACCATCAAATATAGAGATGAAAATTGGAATGAAATTACAGAAACCTACACTGGCATGGCAGCAAGAATTATTCAACACGAGTATGACCACATTGAGGGAATTTTATTTACAGATTATTTGGCACCACTAAAAAAGCAAATGCTCAAAAAAAGGTTGACCAATATTACAAAAGGTATTGTGGATGCAGATTATCGAATGAAATTTCCAAAATGATTTCAGAAACACTACGTATAGGAGTTGTACAAACTGATATTTATTGGGAAGATAAAATAGCAAATTTAGCCAGTTTGGAAGAAAAGCTAGCTGGTATTAGCTCCAAAACTGATATTGTTATCTTACCAGAAATGTTTGCGATAGGTTTTTCTCCCGAATCATCTCATTTAGCAGAAACAATGAATGGTCAAGTTCATAAGTGGATGAAAATGATGGCAAAAAAACTAGATACAACCGTTCTTGGGAGTGTGTTGATTAAAGAAAATGGCAATCTTTTTAACCGAATCATTTGGGTTAATCAAGTAGGTGAAACAGAGACGTATGATAAAAAGTATTTATTTACACATGGAGGAGAAAGTAAGTGGTTAAAGGCAGGAAATACACGTAAAGTATTACATTGGAAAGGTTGGACAATAAGGCCATTGATTTGCTATGACTTAAGGTTTCCAACTTGGAGTTGGCAAGAGGAAAATGAGGTACATGATATACTAATTTATGTAGCTTCATGGCCTGAAAAAAGAAGTATGGCATGGAAAACATTGTTGAAGGCAAGAGGCATTGAAAATCAATGTTATGTAATAGGGGTAAATCGTGTGGGCGATGATGGAAATGGAGTAAGCTACAATGGATACTCCTGTGTATATTCATATTCGGGTGAAAAATTGGTTGAGATTGTCGGCAAAGAAGCTGTAGAGATAGTGTGTATAAAGAAGGGTGATTTAGAGAACTTTAGAGGCAGATATTCATTTATTCAAGATGGATTTAAATAAATTTAAATTTTTTCTAAAAAATATTTGGAATTTAAAAAACAATCATGCACCTTTGCAATCCCAAACGACATCAACGTCAACGGGAGCATAGCTCAGCTGGTTCAGAGCATCTGCCTTACAAGCAGAGGGTCAGGGGTTCGAATCCCTTTGCTCCCACTAGCCCCCACTAATTTAGTGGGGGCTTTTTAGTTATGCATAAAATCAAAAAAAAATACTCATCGGTAAAAAAAGGACGAGTAAAAATGCATAGATGAATAATATTTGTGAAGAATAGTTTTAACTTTGTGTGCTAATTACAGAACAATTAATCAAATAGGCTCAAATGGCTGGATTTTTCAATTTTTTAACAAGTGATATCGCAATAGATTTGGGTACAGCAAACACCCTCATTATCTATAAAGACCAAATTGTTGTGGACGAACCATCCATTATAGCCTTGGATAGAGTTTCTGGTAAAGTGCTTGCAATTGGGCATAAAGCCATGCAAATGCATGAGAAAACAAATGAAAATATAAAGACAGTACGACCATTGAAAGATGGTGTAATAGCTGACTTTACCGCAGCAGAGTTGATGATTCGTGGGATGATAAAGATGATCAACACTGGAAAGAGCTTCTTATTCTCACCTTCACACAGAATGGTAGTGTGTATCCCATCTGGAATTACTGAAGTTGAAAAAAGGGCAGTAAAAGATTCTTGTGAACATGCAGGAGCAAAAGAAGTGTACATGGTTCATGAACCAATTGCAGCAGCAATCGGAATTGGAATCGATATCCAGCAACCGAATGGTTCTATGATTGTTGACATTGGTGGAGGTACAACGGAAATCGCGGTAATTGCACTTTCTGGTATTGTCTGTGAGGCGTCTATTAGAACTGCTGGTGATTTATTTACAAGAGATATTGTAGATTATATGCGAAGAGAGCACAACCTATTAATTGGTGAGCGCTCTGCTGAATTTATAAAAATACAGGTTGGAGCTGCATTGCCAGACCTAGAAAATCCACCAGCTGATATTGAAATCCGAGGAAGAGATTTAATGACTGGTATCCCGAAAGAAATTAAAGTTACATTTAGTGAAATTGCATATGCTTTAGATAAATCTATTTCTAAGATTGAAGAAGCAATTATGCGTGCACTTGAAATGTCACCTCCTGAATTATCTGCTGATATTTATGAAAATGGAATTTACCTGACAGGTGGTGGTGCTCTACTTCATGGTCTTGATAAGAGATTAGCTTTAAAGACAAAGCTTCCTGTTCATGTAGCTGATGATCCATTAAAGGCAGTTGTTAGAGGAACGGGTGAAGTGCTTAAAAATATTGAAAAGTATCAAGGGGTTCTAGTACAATAAGAGGTCTTTGTCATTTTTATATGTTTTAGTATAAATAAAGATTATAATTAATTCGAGTACCCAAAAGCATTCTATCGTAGAAAAGAAAAATGCTTTTGGGTACTTCTTGTTTAAGCTATGTCACAATTATTTCGAATTTTTTTACAGGCAAGAAACTTTTTGCTCTTTATCGTTTTAGAAATACTATGTATTTATCTGATACGGAAGAACAATAGTTATTGGGGAGTAATTGCTTTTGACTCTTCAAATTACTACGCAGCAAAAACATTAGAGTTTGCGAACGGTTGGAAAAACTATTGGGGATTATTTCAAGTGAATGATGATTTGGTAAAAGAAAATTTGCTATTAAGAAAAAAATATACCGATTTATTACAAGCGCCCATCGGAACAGACGCTAAGTTATATCATCCAGATAGTGTTTTCAAAACTCGATTTGACTTTAAGGTAGCTAAGGTTATAAACAGTTCAGTTGAGTTAGTAGATAATTATATAACTATCGATAAGGGAACAAAAGATGGGATAAGACCAGGAATGGGAGTGATTTGCCCGACTGGGGTTGTTGGACAAGTAATGGCTTGTACAGAGCATTTTTCTAGAGTATACTCTATTCTGCATTCGAGTTATACTCTTTCAGCAGAAGTCGTCAATAATAACCTAAGAAAAGACCCAAACATGAGTGCTTTGGGTATAGCTAAATGGGATGGGAAAGACCCAAAAATTATTCAATTGACAACAATAGATAGGTTTAAGCCAATTTCAAAAGGAGATACAGTACTTACTTCGCAGCAAAATGCTATTTTCCCGGCTGGTATACCAGTTGGAAGAATCATAAGATTGTCTTCAGAAGCGGATGATGCGTTCTTTAAGATAAGTGTGTTATTATCAACAGATTTTAGAAGTTTATCTTATGTTTATATTGTTGATAACAAGTTAAAAGTCGAACAAGAATTGGTAGAAAAAACAAATTAAAACAAATATGGCTAGCGTTCAGCTTTTTAGACAACTATTCATCATCCTTGTTTATGTCTTTCTACAAGTATTTATATTTAGAAACCTAGTGATAGCAGATGTAGCATTTTGCTTCATGTATGTAGGAATTATATTATTTATTCCATACGAAACATCTGATTTTTGGGTGATTCTGTTGGGTTTTTTAATAGGTTTGTTAGTGGATATCTTTTATAATACTGCGGGTATACATGCTTCAGCAATGGTTGCAATGGCATTCGTAAGAGGCTTTATAATCAAGGGGATTTTTCCTTCAAAAGGTGGAGATGCAGATATTGAACTCTCGATGGCTGGTATGGGAAGTGAAAAATTCATACGCTACGTCTTAATAATGACAATGATACATCACTTTATCTTATTCTTTGTTGAGGTTGGCCATCTTGGTTATTTTGTTGGTACATCTATAAAAGTAATCGGAAGTATCATCTACACAACAATTGTTTTATCATTCCTACACAGAGTTCTTAAATAATGTACATTAGAAAAGCCTATTTTTATTCTTTATTTTTTGTTGGAATTACACAACTAATTGCATGCGGAAGTAAAGAAGGAAAGTCAGAAAAAAGAGAAGAAAAGGTTGACCTGGTTGCGATGAAAAAGCAATTAGAAGCAACAAGAAAAGAGATAAATGCAGATGATAAAGAGGGGAAATTAGGTAATTTAATTGGAAAAAGAATTAAGAATGGCTTCAATGGGAGTATATTAATTGCACAAAAAGGAATTGTTCTTGTGGATACTGCCACGGGTTACGCTGACTTGGCTACTAAAAGCAAAAATACGCCCTCATCTAAGTTTCAATTGGCTTCAATTTCTAAAACATTTACCTCTATTGCAATAATGCAACTAGTTGAAGCAGGTAAAGTAAATCTAGATTATGAAATCCAAGTATATTATCCAAAGTTTCCCTACAAGGGAGTTACGATAAGAAGTTTGTTATCACATAGGTCAGGCTTACCTTATTACGAGTATAGTTTTGATAAAATCGTACGATATCAAAAACAATATCCAACGAACCAAGAAATAATTAAATGGTTTGAAGAAGCAAGCCCCCCACCAGCGATTCATAATTTGCCAGATCATTATTTTGCTTACAACAATACAAATTTCGCCATTTTAGCTGCAATAGTTGAAAAAGCATGTAATTGTACCTTTCAAACCTATGTGAAAAAAAATATTTTTGATCCATTAGGAATGAAAGATAGTTTCGTCCAAAGCCGGAAAAATGATACACTTAATCTTGTAAATAGAACATTCGGCTACCAATATGGACGAAAACTCCCCTTTGACTTTTACGATAATGTTGTAGGAGATAAAGGCATTTTTTCCTCTTCAAGAGATTTGTACAAATGGTATCTGGCATTAAAAAATGCCCAAATCGTTTCAAAAGAAAGTCTGAAAGAGATTTTCTTCCCAAGAAGTTTTGAATTTCCTGGTTTGAGAAATTATGGATACGGGTTTAGACTTTGGTTAAATAGCAAACAACAAACTGACTATATTTATCATACGGGTTGGTGGAAAGGGTATAATACTATTTTCTTCTTCGATTTGAAAAAGGATTTTGTAATTATTGTATTAAGCAATAAATTGGATAAGTCTGTATACCAAATAAGAGATTTGATTGATATTTTAGAAGATGGGAAGGTAAACACTTTGGAAAACGATATTTTAGAATAAATGATTAAACAAAATGATGAAAAAAATAGGACTTAAAATAATCGCGATTCTTCTAATCATTTCATGCAAAGAAATAGATAAAAGTGTGTATGAAGAAAAAACACTAACCCCAAAATGGTACCATGAAACATTGACTCAGGTTACGGATGTCATTATACATGATATACTATCGCCACCTGTTGCTAGTAGAGTATATAGTTATGTAACACTGGCAGGATATGAAGCATTGGTTTTTCAATCGGATTCACTACGCACAAATGCTGGTTTATTTAAGGATTTAACACCATTCCCTAAACCAGAGAGTGGTAAAGTATATAGCTTCCCAATATCAAGCTTTGCAGCTATGCTCAAAGTTGCAAAAAGCCAAACTTTCACATTAGAAAAATATGACGAGTTTGAAAAACAAACGTATAAACAGTTTGAAGAGATGGGGGTACCTTCGAGTGTCTTGGAAAGATCTAAAGAGTTTGGAGAAAAAATAGCTGATCATGTTATCCAATATGCAAAAGGTGATAATTATCTTCAAACTAGAGGGTTACGATACACAGTGAAAAATGAAGAAGGGAAGTGGATTCCAACCCCACCTCAGTACGGAGATGCTATGGAGCCTTATTGGCCAACAATTAGACCTTCATTGATGGACTCCGCAGGACAATTTCCACCTGCTCCAGTAATTCCATATAGTAAAGATGCAGGAAGTCCTTTTCAAAAAGAAGTAAAGGAAGTATATGCAACAGTGAAAAATTTAACAGAAGAACAGAAAGCTATAGCTTGGTTTTGGGATGATAATGCGTTTGTGATGAATGTGCAGGGGCATGTTATGTTTGCAAACAAAAAAATGACACCTGGTGGACATTGGATAGCAATTACAAGGACACTTTGTGAAAATAATAAAGCATCTTTGATAAAGTCAGCACGTGCATACATGGCTGTTGCAACCGCTCTTCATGAAGGATTTATAGGTTCGTGGTACGAAAAGTATAAAAGTGAAAAAATAAGACCAGAAACTGTTATAAATGCCGAAATTGAGGCAAATTGGGTGCCTTATCTACAGACTCCCCCATTTCCTGAATACCCATCTGGACATAGTACAATTTCAAGTGCATCCGCAGAAGTACTAACAGCTATATTTGGAGATAATGTAGCATTTACAGATTCAACTGAATATAAATATGGACATGGTGTTCGAAACTTTACATCTGTACGACAAGCTGCAACTGAATGCTCCTACAGCCGTTTATATGGTGGTATACACTACCGATCTGGTTGTGAACAAGGGCAGGCTGCTGGAATAAAAATAGGTCAATTTGTTGTGGATAAATTAAATATAGTGTCAAAATAGCAGTGTATTTGTTGTTGTAATAAGTAAAAAATGACAAGTTGTCACCTTTTTTAGGTTGGAATATAAATTGAGAAATGATGGAAAAGTTTTCAATTTAAAATCAGAATCAAAATGCAAACAACAGTCAGACATACGCCCGTTTATCCTTTTTTTACAAATAATGTTCGTCATTTTGTAAATGAAATGGATAAAGTAACACAACAAACACTGCGGGTAAGTAACCCAGCAACAAACATTGAAGAGATGCCAGCTTTGATTCGTCTCCAAATCGCTGTTCCAGGTTTGGAAAAGAAGGATTTTGAAGTAACTGTTTTGGAAAAAACGCTTGAAGTAAAAGTAGCAAAAGAAGAAAACAGAGAAACCAACTGGATTCACAAAGAATTTGATTTCACACAGTTCAAGAAAGTTTTTGCATTACCGAAAAACATAGATAGAGATCGTATAGAAGTCAAATACGAGGCAGGTATTTTAGAAATTGATTTGTACAAAAAAGAGGTAGAGGAAAAACCTAAAAAACTGCTTGTCAGCTAATAAAAAATAGGGGTCAAAAATCATTTTGACTCCTATTTTGTTTATGAAATGGTGAACTGTTTTTTTTGAAAAATAAATAGGAATAAAAAGACGTTTGTTTTTATAAATTTAACCCGTAAATCATCGAAAAATATGCTTAAATCCAATTGGAAAACAACTCTTATCGCCGTTACAAGTAGTATTGCTACAGTTGTTGGTTATCATTTTGTAGCGGGTTCTGGTCGTTCGGTTGTATTTAACGAAGTTGGCTCAGATACAAGTTCATTAAACCGATTAACCAACTTATCGGGCGTGCCTTCTGGTACATCAACCGACTTTACGTATGCAGCTGCTTTGGCTTCCCCATCTGTTGTGCATATCAAAGTAAAGTCTATTCAACAAAACCGGCGAAGACCTTCCATTTTTGATGAATTTTTTGGATTTGATCCAGAGATGTTTGGGCCACAGTCAAGACAACAAGAATCATCTGGCTCGGGCGTAATTATTTCAAGTGATGGCTATATTGCGACTAATAACCACGTGATTGAAGGGGCAGATGAATTGGAAATCGTCACATTTGATAAACGTTCAATCAAAGGAAAATTAATAGGAAGTGACCCTTCTACTGATATTGCAGTAGTTAAAATAGATGAAAAAGATTTGCCAGCCATAGTTTTTGGTAATTCGGATGAATCAAAAGTAGGTGAGTGGGTTCTAGCAGTTGGAAATCCGTTTAACTTGGAATCAACCGTAACAGCTGGAATTATATCAGCTATTGGAAGAGATATTAGTATCTTAAAACAAAAATACGAGAGAAGCACCCAAGAGTCAATAAATACTGGAGACACGCCCATTGAATCCTTTATTCAAACGGATGCCGCCGTTAATCCAGGAAATAGTGGTGGAGCATTAGTCAATTTACGGGGTGAATTGATAGGAATAAATACGGCAATAGCCTCTCCGAACGGAGCTTATGCAGGTTACTCATTTGCTGTACCGTCAAGTATTGTCAAAAAAGTAACTGCTGATATAATTCGTTATGGAAATGTCCAAAGAGGTTATTTAGGAATAGTGCCTGTCGAAATCAATACGAAAATAGCTAAGGAATTGGGTCTAAAAGCATCGGCTGGTATATATGTTGACAAAGCGCCAGAAGAAGGAGCAGCATATGCTGCTGGTGTGCGTAAAGGAGATATTATTGTAAAAATAGATGGGATTGATATAAAGACAGAGCCAAAGTTCAGAGAATTAATTGGTAGAAAAAGACCAGGAGAAACTGTAACAATACATGTGAACAGAGATGGGAAGGAAAAAGACTTCAATGTTGTATTGAGAAACAGAGAAGGGGGAAAAGATATTATTAAAAAAACGGATGAGACAGCAAGTGTTCTACAAGATTTCGGAATTGAGCTAGAAAATTTAGATAGTCAAACAAAGACAAAGCTTGGGCTTTCAAATGGTGTGCGTGTTAAAAAAGTGATTACCGGAGGGGAGGTAGCTCAAAATACGGACATCGAAGCTGGATTGATTATCGTACGAGTAGGAAATGTACGAGTGAATAGTGTAGGTGATTTTGAAAAAGCCATTATTACTGCCAAAAAGAATGGAGAAGATGGTGTCCTCGTTTGTGGTGTGTACCAAGGAGTTTCCAGAAACTACTGTTGGGGCTTAGCATTGTAAACGTATTCATGGAGCCTTAAAAGGATTGTATCATAAAACAAAACTGCCGAATATGAGGAATATTCGGCAGTTTTGTTTTTCATGCAAATACTGAGAGACTTGTAGTATTATTAAATCCAAAAAACGTGAAATAGTAAGTGTTTAAAAAACAGATATTCAAATACTAAGGAAGTTTTAGACTATTTTTCAAACTAACAGACTCAGGAATAATTTTACAATTTGGAAATCTACTTTTTATAAGCGAGAAATACCTTTCAGCATCCATCTTACTTGTGAAATCTCCCATTTTTAAACGATAAGTTGGCTGGCTATAACTTACATATAATTCAGCATTTTGGAAATTCTGGAGGATATATGCACGCGCACTCTCAAATTCATCTTTGTTGTTTCCAACAAAAACTAAGATTCTATAACCAGATACTTCGGATATATTTTGATTATTTTGAACCATTGCTTCAATTTTAGACTGTAACTCCCAATGAATACTTTGTACATTTGTTGATGGATTATCAATATTTATATCCAAATCAGTGACTTCTTCCGAAAACTCAATGAGTTCATCGCTGAACTTAGGACGTACTAAGGAAAGATCTTCTTCATAAGAGGATAGATGTGTGTCTTCAGAGAATGTTTGTCTCAAATTAGATGGCTTACATTCGCATAAAAGGAGAATAGATAAAAGATAGGATAATCTAGCGTTTTTCATTGCTTTAGATTAATTTGTGATAGAGAAATCTATACAAATATACCTATTTGAATGGAATACAAAGTGACAATTCGAGAAAATCAAAATAAGAATGAAGAAAGGAATTCTTTTTTTTCTAGCAATAATCCTTCATCCAGCTATCATAAAGGGACAACAGTTAGTTTCTAAGCATGAATTTAGGTTTGAAACTGGACTAATTGTTACCAATAATGGATATACCCCATTTGGATTAAGAACAAATGTAAATGGCTTAGTACCCGAAAAAGCCCCAATTATTTATCAAGATATCGAGCTAAAAAAGGGACATGACAGTCTATATAGCATGAGTGGACAGTTAAAAAAGTTTTCAATAAGCTATGGATTGAAATCAAGATTTAATGTTGGCCAAAAAAAAGACATACGTATTGGAGAGGCTTACCTTGGGATGAGGTATGGAGCTTTTGAATTATATGGAGGAAGAAGGTTTGAAGTCCAAGGAATTGTAGATAGCTCTAATTCATCGGGATCATACATTTGGTCAGGAAATGCGCTACCACTACCTAGAATAGATATTGCGATAACAAAATATACAGCAATCACTAAAAATGGAATAATCGCAATAAAAGGTAATTATGCACATGGATGGTTTGATAATGGAGTAGTAATTGGTTCTATGCTACACCAAAAGTCATTTTATATGCGAATTGGAAAAAAAGACTGGAAAACTAAATTTTACGGCGGGTTCAATCATCAAGTTCAATGGGGAGGTAAGCCTGAAAAGCCATATGTGGATACACCAACTGGACGTTTAATTACTACTTTCTCATCAGGTATAGATACGTATATAAATGTCGTTACTGGCATTAGTCTCAATAAAAACGATGCTGGTGTAGGGTTAGATGGTATACCCTATAATGAAGCCTTTAACAGAGCTGGAAACCATTTAGGTACTGTTGATATTGGAATGGAGTTTTTTGCAAAGGAAAGTGATATTTTAATTTACAGACAAAACATATTTGAGGACGGCTCTCTTTTTTACTTGAATAATATTTCCGACGGGTTATATGGGTTCGTATGGTCAAACAGAAGACAAAATTCCAAAATAAAAAAAATAACTATCGAACATCTAGATACAAGAAGCCAAGGTGGAGAAACAGGGAGCAGAAATACAATACCTCAATTGAGAGGTAGAGATAATTATTTTAATAACAGTATTTATGGAAATGGATGGACGTACAAGGGTCAAGTAATTGGAAGTCCACTTTTGGCAACCATTTCACAACTAAATCTTGAACTCATAAACCAAGTAGGTATATCGCCTCGGTTACCTAGAAGCTATGTAATTAGCAATCGAATTTCAAGTTGGTATATGGGTTTAGAATATGGTTGTCAAAGACTTGATTTTACAACCCGAATAACACATATCACAAGTTTAGGAAATTATTCAGTCCCTATGGATGTCAAAAATACATCTCTATACCAAAGGGTTTGCTATAAAATGAGTGAATTTACTGTAAAAAGTGATGTGGGAGTAGATATTGGTAATTTATTAAGAAGTAAATTTGGAGTTCAAATTTCTATCTCAAGAGGTATTTAAACAAAAACAAAAGGTCAATGATTTACGTAAACAAAAAGCAGGTACTTTTTAAGATACAGCTAGCATTTCTCTTTCTTTTTCTCAGTATGAATAGTGTAATTGGACAAAATACACCAACCATTGAGAATATTTCTGATAAAGAACTCATGGCATTGATAAAAGAAGCAGAAAGTAGAGGCTTAAGTGAAGAACAAATAGAAACTTTGGCACTTGCAAGAGGGTATTCTCAGTCAGATATTCAAATAATTAAAGACAGAATTAACCAAATAAAGTCAGGTGTAACTTCTCAAAAAATCGGTAGTAACAATGAGTCAAGTAGAAAACAGTTAGGGGAACTTTCAGAAAGAGTTGTATCAACTATTGAGACAGACGATGAAACACAAAAACAAAAAAGGGAAAGATTTGGGAAAGTTTTATTTAATAATAAAAAACTTGCATTTGAGGCAAATCTAAAAATTCCAACGCCTAAAAATTATCAATTAGCTGCATCAGATCAGCTTAAAATTGATATAACAGGTTATGCATATCAGCACTACGATGCAACAGTATCTAATGAGGGAACAATTAAAATAGAAAATTTATCGCCTATTTATGTCAATGGTTTAACAGTTGATGAAGCGAAAGTAAAGATAGTAGAAAGATTAAAAAGCCTGTATGCAGGATTAAGAAATGGTGGATTGTCAATTGATGTAACACTTGGGGATGTGAGAAGTATTCAAGTAAGTGTAATCGGAGAAGCTGAATCACCAGGAACATATACAGTATCTTCGTTATCGTCTATATTGAATGTAATCTATCTAGCAGGAGGCCCATCAAATATTGGAACCATGAGAAATATTCAAGTATATCGCGAGAATAAGTTAGTAAAGTCATACGATATTTACGATTTATTGCTACATGGTAAAAGAGATAATATGATTCTTAGAAATCATGATGTAGTTTTCATCCCAGTGGCGGAATACAATATTGATATACATGGTGAGGTTCGTAGACCTGGTATTTATGAGCTAAAAGCAGGAGAAACAATAAATAAGTTAATCAATTATGCTGCTGGATTTACAGAGAAGGCATATCGTTCATCTGTAACCATCAAAAGAATGACGGAAAAGGAAAGAGAAATTATTACTTTGCCAGAGTCAGAATTAAATAGAACATTGGCAAAAAATGGTGACGAAGTTATAATAGGAACCATTCTAGATAGATATACAAATAAAGTAGAGGTAATTGGTGCCGTATTTAGACCTGGAGAGTATGCAATCGGAAGCGAAATTCAAACTGTAAAACAACTAATCAAAGCAGTAGAAGGACTTAGAGAGGATGCATACCCACAAAAAGTTTTTTTACAAAGACTTAAAGAAAATGGTGATGTAACAATTAGCCAAATTAATTTAGTAGAAATCCTGAATGATAAAAAAGAGGACATAGTTCTGAAAAGAGAGGACAAGCTAATCATAAAGTCAATTACTGAAATACGTGAAGCAAGAAGTGTTAAAGTAGTTGGTTCTGTGGTGACTCCAGGAGACTTTGATTACTTAGAGGGGATGACAGTTGAAGACGTTATAGTTTTTGCAGGAGGATATAAAGAGGGGGCAGATAAAGGTCAGGTAGAGGTAGCAAGAAGGTTATTACTTACTGAGGACAACAAGTTAAAGCAGAGCACAACGCAAATATTTACTTTTAATCCACGTAGAGGAGATGATCTAAAATTTAAGCTAAACCCATTTGACGAAGTGTATGTGAGAGATAATAGTAATTACGAAGTGCAAAGAAAGGTGATGGTGCATGGACAAGTAAATTATCCAGGAAAATATGCTTTAGAAGGTCAAACAGATAAGATTTCAGATTTGATTGCACGCTCGGGGGGGTTAAAAGAAAATGCTTTCATTGAAGGAGCTAAGTTCTACAGAAAAAAACAACTTTTGGGTGTAGATATAGCTACTATCATAAAAGATGAAAGCTCTAATAATAACTTAGTATTATTTGAAGGCGATAGTTTATATATACCAACTAAAATAGCTACTGTTGAAATAAGAGGACAAGTTCTAAATCCAACTGTTGTGGCATATAGCCCGAATTATTCATTTGGAGATTATATATCACTCGCAGGTGGGTACACGGATAGCGCTAGCGTCAAAAAAACATATGTTATATATGGAAATGGTTTAATGGATAAAACAGAAACGATTTTAGGGATTAAAAAATATCCAAAACCAGAAATGGGGATGACAGTTGTTGTTCCTACAAAAAGAAAAAATACACTTACAAAGGCGGAGGTATTCACGTTGAGTTCGAGTTTAGCTTCATTGGCGTTGGTACTTGTTAACTTGGTTAGATTGATTCAGCCGTAATAATAAATAGAATGGAACAGAAAGAAGAGATTATCACGATAAGTTTGAAAGATTTTTTCAAAGTAATCTGGAAAGAAAAAATAATTGTAGTAACGATTACGTCTTTATTTATAGGTCTTGGGGTATATATTGCCTTTACGAAGCAAGAACAGTTTACTGCAAGTGGAAGAATATTGCCAGAGTTTGAAACAAAAGGAGGTGGACTAAGTCAATTTGCTGGACTTGCTAGTTTGGCGGGTATCAGCTTAGACAAGGCAAGTGGAGGCGAAGCAATTCGCCCAGACTTGTACCCTGATATTTTAAAGAGTATCCCGTTCTTTAACACACTTTTTGAATTTGAAGTAGTTACAAGAGATAATCAGAAAATGACATTTAGTCAGTTTTATGATAAAGTGATAGATCAAGGAAAAGAAGTAGATCCTAAAAAACTGGATTTGTTTAAAATAAAACCGAACGGATACATTATACAAAATCAGTTGAAAGAAGAAAGAATTGAAGCATTAAAGGAAAGAATTACAGCTGTCATTGATAAAAAAAGTGGCGTAATCACAATAACAGTGAAAATGCCAGATCCTATTGTTGCTGCACAAATAACTAAATTTTCAATGGATTACCTCACAGAATATGTGACAGACTATAGAACAGTTAAAGCAAAAAAAGATGTGGATTTTTTAGCAGAAAAAGTAGCAGCGGCTAGAGGTAAATTCTATACAAAACAATCTCAAAAGGCGCAGTACGCTGACCAGTTCCAAGCCCCAACGATTCGTCTTCAATCTGCAGATATTCAAAGAGAACGTATCGAATCTGAATACAGAATTTCATCTTCTTTTTATAACGAACTACTGAAAAAATACGAAGAGGCAAAAATAAAACTTCAACAAGAGACCCCGGTGTTTCAAATCTTGGAACCCCCAGTAGCACCGACCCAAAAATCAGAACCTAAAAAGGCTGTAATTCTATTAGCATTTGCGGTAGTAGGGGGAATAGTTTCAACAATTATGGCGTTATTGGTTCGTAAAAATTATAAACAAGTTTTTCAGTCTTAGACGAAACACAAAATGAAAATTTGCCTAGCTACAAATAATCAACATAAGGTCGATGAGTTCAAAAATATGCTTCAAAATGAAAATTTTGATGTTATAACCTTGAAGGAGCTTGGCTGTTCTGAAGATATAGAAGAGACAGAAACTACGCTCGAAGGAAATTCGAAGCTAAAAGCAATGTTTATATACGAGAAGTATAAAGTAAACTGCTTGGCTGATGATTCAGGTTTGGAAGTAGATGTTCTCGGTGGAAAACCAGGCGTTTATTCTGCTCGATACGCTGGTGAGCATGGAAATCACGAAAAAAATTGTGTAAAACTCCTTGAAGAGCTAAAAAGTTCAGAGAATAGAAATGCGCAGTTTCGTACTGTCATTACTCTCATCATTGATGGCGTTGTATCTCAAGTGGAAGGCGTTGTAAGAGGTGAAATTAGTGAATTGAAAAGGGGGAGTAATGGCTTTGGATACGATCCTATCTTCATTCCTGATGGATATTCAAAAACATTTGCTGAAATGACAATGGAAGAGAAAAATCCAATCAGTCACAGAGGAATAGCTCTCGAAAAAGTGATTAAACTGCTTAAGTAAATAAAGAATAAAAAAAGCGAAGATATTATCTTCGCTTTTTTTATTCTTGTAGGTGTATGTAATTTCGTCTTAAAAAGGCCCGAAGGTTTTTGTTGAACAAAATTCGAAAATTTATTGAGTCATAACTACTCCGAAATTACCAATTAGTAGTACTATATTTGCACTATGAATCATTTAATCTATAAAATAAGGGTAATTTAGCATGAAAGTCACGTACGAGAACATAGCTCCAGATAGTGGAAGTTCCTTTCGGATGATTCATTGGTTATCAGAAAATGACAAATTTTTTTGGCATCAACATCCTGAATATGAAATTATATTTATCAAAAAAGGAAGTGGAAGTATTCGAGTTGGTGACTTTCAAGGACGTTACGAAGAAGGCCAATTACTCTTTCTTGGTCCTAATCTTCCACATACTGGCTTAGGTTATGGGGTCATAGGTGAACATGAAGAGATAATTATACAGGTTCGGGAAGATTTTCTTGGAAGTACGTTTTGGAATGCACCAGAAATGGGACAAATTCATCGCTTATTTGAACGCTCCAAAAGAGGAATCGTTTTCAATGGATCAAAAAAAGAAGAAATAGGGCAACTTCTCAATCAAATGGTTGAAGAACAACCTTTTCAACGACTACTGATTTTATTGGAGATTTTACAAAAAATGGCTGAAATAGACGAATATGAACTCATGAACGCTTCTAGTACTTTAGTTGATCTCACACATTTGGATGAACAAAGAATGTTAGCCATCTATAAATTTGTCGAGGATAAATATAAACAAGGAGTTTCTATACAGGAGGTTGCTGAAGTTGCCCACCTTACAGTTCCTTCTTTTTGTAGATACTTTAAAAAGAAAACCCGGCAAACATTCATAGATTTCTTGAATGAATACCGGGTTAATCAGGCATGTAAAGGCTTGCAAACTACAAAAGGAATTACAGAAATTTGCTTTGACTCTGGCTTTAATAATGTATCACATTTTAACAAAACATTCAAAAAAGTGACTGGTAAAAGTCCTAAAGAGTATAGAAATGAATTGAAATAGGAAATATTTAGCGCATTCTATCAGCTGACTTTACAAGCTTTTCGTCTCGACGAATCATTCTGTTTGCTACCCAGTTGCTAAACAGTGATACAAAAGCCGCCCAAAAGCCGATACCAAAGTCGCCCTCTATTCCAGTGTCTCCAAGTAAATTTGCCTTATATTGAATATGATACACGGAAAGACCAACAGCTGCTCCCATTAGTAAAGAGTTTAGAGCAACAAATAACATTTGGCGTATTCTATTTTTGTACTGAAATATAGTGAAGATGGATAAACCAGCTGCCAATACTGCCAATATAGCCACATAATAGACAGGGTAATCAGAAGTAACCAATGAGCTAGATGCATTTGTTTCGAATACATGGTACGGATTAACTACAACAGTTGAGCCATCGCCATTTGTTTTTTTCCATGAATTAGTCCCCAAAAAAACGAACATACCCAAAGCTGAAACCAGTAATAACAAAGATTGAAAACGCTGTAACATAACAGACAGAATTAAAATGGAGAATTGATTTTTGCAAATCTACACATTAACTCAACTTTTATCCAAGGTTCTAGCGTATTTCGTGTGACGCAAAGCCATTCTTTTGATAACTTTGATGTTCATTAATTTTGTATTTATTCGTTTTTTACAAATGAAAAAGCACATAAAATTTCTTCTGATTGTAATAGGAACATTCATCTTCGTAAATGTTATGTCCAATTATGTTTATAAACGCTTGGATTTAACCGAAGAAAAAAGATATTCGCTCACAGATGCGTCTGTTCATCTGCTTCAAAATGTGACAGAACCTATTGTGATTAAAGTTTACCTAACGGGAGATGATTTACCCGGTGGTTTTAAAAGGCTTGAAAAGGCTATCCGGGAGAGTCTCGAAGATTTTAGGAATATATCCAATAGGAAAATTGACTATGAGTTCATCGACGTAAACCAAATCGTGGATTCAGAGGCCAAACAGAAACAGATAGACGAATTACTCGAGATGGGTATGCAACCCACGAATATTTACGATAATCGGGGAGGTAGTAAAATAGAAACGTTGGTTTTCCCATACGCAACGGTTTGGCAAAACGGAGAAGAGAGAATTGTTCTGCTTCTAAAGGGGAACCAAGGAGCAAGTGCACAAGAAAAATTAAATCAATCCTACGAAAATATAGAATACGCGTTTACGAGTGCTATTCGCCAATTAGAACAAAAAGAAAAGAAGAAAATTGGCTTACTGACAGAGTTTACTACGCTAGAGCCTGTCCAGTTTGCAGGATTTATCACGTCTTTGCAGAAATATTACGATTTATTTATCCTAGATGCGCAAGCCTCAATCACATTTGAAGGACTAGACGCCTTAATCGTTCCAAAACCACAAAGACCTATTGATGATTCAACAAAATGGAAGATAGATCATTTTGTGGCAAGTGGAGGAAAGGCACTTTTCTTTATAGATGGGGCGCGTGTAGATTCCTTAAATCTCTCAGGTAACTTTGCTCAACCATTTGAGTCGAATTTAGAAGACCTTTTCTTTCATTGGGGTGTTCGGATGAACAATGATTTAATCAAAGATGCTGGTAATGCGCTCGCTATTCCAATGGTTGTTGGAAATATGGGGAACAAACCTAATATACAACCCGTGCCTTTTCGCTTTTTCCCTCTGATAAATACATTTGGTCAAAGTCCAATTACACGCAATATTAATATGGTATTTACCCGATTTTCATCCAGTTTAAGTCCAGTAGAATCAGGGACAAAATACCAACTCACTCCGCTTTTACAGACGACGAATTACACCAAAATTATTCAAACTCCTGCTATGTTGTCGTACAATGAATCCAGAGAGGAGACAGATTTTGCTACGTATAATCAAGGAACTAAAACGATTTCTTATCTCATTGAAGGAGATTTTTCATCCCTATATCGAAGTAGACTTATACCTACAGATAAACGAAATAGTTTGTACAAAGTAGAAAAGGCAACTTCAAAAGTCCTAATTGCTGCGGATGGAGACATGATAGTGAATGAGATTGATGAAACGACCGGAAATCCGCTTCCTTTGGGTTTAGATAGGCTCATTGGAAAACCTTGGGGGAATTTAGACTTTATTCTCAATACAATTGACTACATGTTGGAGGAAAACGGCGTAATTACTGCACGAAATAAAGAAATCAAAATTCGACCACTAGATGCACAAAAAGTGGTAAAGGAAAGAGTATACTGGCAATGTATAGTTTTCCTTATTCCATTGCTGGTCTTAAGTATATTTGGAGTAGTAAGATATAACTGGATGAAGCGAGTGAATACAAAATAGTAAAATGACAAATGAGGAGATATACAAAATTGAAAAAAACAAAATTTTAAATTTCTATTTTGTAACTTTGATGTTTGTAAGAAAAAAACAGCTAACGCGTGACAAGCAAAAGCATAAAATAAAGAGTTTTCCAAAAAAAGAATATAAAGTCTTGATTAACACGAACATATGAAATTTACAGTATCATCATCCATTCTATTAAAATCTTTATCAACGATAAATGGAGTTATCGGAAATAATCCAGTAGTACCAATTTTAGAAAACTTTTTGTTTCAACTGAACGATGGTATTCTTGTCGCAACAGGTTCTGATATGCAGATTGTCATGACGACAGAAATCAAAGTTGATGGTGATGGAGTTGGAGCTATTGCAGTACCTGCAAAGCTATTATTAGATACGCTACGTAGCTTGCCAGATCAGCCAATTCTTTTACATGTAGACGAGAATACTTTTGGAGTAGAAATTTCTACAGCTAATGGTCGTTTCAAACTATCTGGAGAAAATCCGCTCGATTTTCCTCAAATTCCAACGGTAACTCGAAGCCATAGTTTAGATATTCCATCAGATGTATTTGCCTCCGCAATAGCCAATACTATTTTTGCTGCTGGAACTGATGATCATAGACCTGCTATGACGGGTGTTTATGTGCAGTTGTCAAAGGAGTACACAACATTTGTTGCTACAGATGGTCACCGACTTATACGATACAGAAGAAATGATGTATCCTCTACAGAAATGACTTCTATGATTATGCCTAAAAAAGCACTTAATCTATTGAAGTCGTCTTTACCTTCAGATGGAGAAAATGTACGGATTGAATTCAGTTCTTCTAATGCGGCATTCAATTTTGGAGCTATCAAAATGGTTTGTAGATTAATTGATGAACGTTTCCCGGATTATGAAAATGTAATTCCGCAGAATAATACGAATCACCTAGTTATAGAAAGAGCTGTGCTATTAAGTACTTTAAAACGTGTTTCTATCTATTCAAATAAAACAACGCACCAGATTAGACTCAAATTAACGTCAAACGAACTTGTTATATCAGCAGAAGATTTAGATTATAGCAACGAAGCATCAGAAAAAGTTACATGTGGGTACGAAGGTGATGACCTTGAAATCGGCTTTAATGCAAAGTTATTAATCGAAATGTTAGGAAATTTGACATGTACATCTGTAACAGTTCAGCTATCTCAACCAAATCGAGCGGGTTTAATCGTACCAACTGATAAAGATGAGGAGGAAGATATACTAATGCTATTGATGCCTGTTATGCTCAACAGCTATGTATAAATTAAACATATTATAAAAAAGCCGTTAGTATAAAGATACTGACGGCTTTTTTATGATTTTAGTAATTAGATTATCGTATATTTTACTCAAATGCAGTACATTAAACCTAGAAATGTAAAATTATTTGTGCTAAAATAATTAAGAAAAAAATAAACAATAAGAAAAACGAAAAGTTTAGATGTCATGAGGAGGGGTGAATAGATCCAAAAAGTGAATATAGCCCATGAACTTAAAATGTTCCAACCGATTATTTTACCGGAACTTTTAAACGTGAGAAAGAAATGAGTAATTACTCGATTAAAGACCTAGAGCACTTGTCGGGCATCAAAGCCCACACACTGAGGATTTGGGAGCAGCGTTATAATATAATTAACCCCAAAAGAACAGATACGAATATAAGAACATATGATGACCAAGATTTAAAATTGGTTCTCAATATTTCTTTGTTGAAAGATCATGGGTACAAAATATCTGAAATCGCAAAACTAAGCCTAGATGAACTTACCAAGGAGGTTATTGCTATCTCTGATAAGCAGCTAAGCTATCCAGACCAAATTCATGCACTTACCATCGCGATGATTGATATTGACGAAGACCGTTTTGAACGGATTATGTCAACGAATATCTTACAGTTTGGCTTTGAAAATACAATGATTAACATCATTTACCCTTTTCTTAGCAGGATAGGTACACTGTGGTTGACCGGCTCTATTGGGCCAGCACAGGAGCACTTCATCACGAACCTTATTCGTCAGAAAATGATTGTGGCTATTGATGGCCAAGTAATTAAATTGACATCTAGCTCAAAGAAGTATGTATTATATACACCAGAAGGTGAAATGCATGAAATGGGCCTCTTGTTTGCCAACTACATCCTGAGAGCCAGAAACAATAAAGTCATCTATTTAGGGCAAAGTTTACCTTTTGCAGAATTAGAATTTGTGTGTGAGCTGCACAAACCAGATTATATTTTCACGTCAATCACTTCCACTCCAGGGCAGGACGAAGTACAAGGTTATATTGATAGATTAGGAAAAACTTTCCCTCACATTGAGATATTCATGACAGGTTATCAAGTTGTCGGACAGGGTCTTGATACCCCAAGCAACGTACAAATCATACCGAACGTAAGGCAATTATTAGAAATTGCGAGTGGTTCGTAATCAATGCATATAAAACACAAAAAAGGCTTTGAACTAACTTCAAAGCCTTTTTTGTGGAAATAATGTGTTTTAGCTTATCGAAGCACCACTCCAAACCCCTTTATGTGGCTGAAGTAAAGCCAGAGAACCATCTTTGTCTTCCGCCATTAGAATCATACCATTAGACTCAACCCCCATCATTTTACGAGGTGCCAAGTTAGCAATAAATGTAACTTGTTTGCCGACCATTTCTTCCGGAGAAAAATGTTCAGCGATACCACTGAGAATCGTACGTTTTTCGAGACCGTCATCAATTAAAAATTTAAGTAATTTCTTACTCTTAGGCATAGCTTCGGCTTCTAGAATAGTTCCTATGCGTAGGTCTAATTTAGCGAAATCATCAAACTGAATTTCAGGCTTCAAGGCCGGTACAGATTTACTCTCTAATTCATTCATTTTTTTTGTATCTAAAAGCTTATTAACTTGGTTTTCAACAATACTATCTTCAATTTTCTCAAATAACAAGCCAATTTCCACTGTTTGTGTGCCAGAAGGAATCAAATCTGATTTTCCAGCAAATTTCCATTCATATTGTTCTATGCGCAAGGTTTCTCTTAACTTAGCAGCAGTAAAAGGCAAGAAAGGTTCACAAGTAATAGCCAATGAACCTGCAATTTGTAAGGAAATATATAAAATAGTTTGCACGCGTTCAGGATCCTCTTTGATGACCTTCCAAGGTTCAGAATCTGCCAAATATTTGTTTCCTAAACGTGCAATTTCCATCATTCCAGCCAATGCTTCTCTAAACTTATAATTTTTTAGGGAAGTTGAGATTTGGCAAGGTAAATCAGCAAGTGTTTGTAGAGTTAGTTGGTCGTATTCAGTAAATTCTCCTGGGGAAGGAACAATTCCGGAGTAATATTTTTGTGTCAATACGACTGTGCGGTTAATGAAATTACCAAAAATTCCGACAAGTTCAGAGTTATTCTTTGTCTGAAAATCTTTCCAGGTAAAGTCATTGTCTTTGGTTTCGGGAGCATTGGCTAATAACACATAACGTAACACATCTTGCTTTCCAGGGAAATCTTGTAGATATTCGTGCAACCAAACAGCCCAATTTCGAGAAGTAGAAATTTTATCATTCTCAAGATTCATAAATTCATTGGCTGGGACATTGTCCGGCAAAATGAAGCTACCTTCAGCCATGAGCATAGCCGGGAAGATAATGCAATGGAAGACGATGTTGTCTTTGCCAATAAAATGAACAAGTTTTGTATTTTCTTTTTTCCAGTAATCCTCCCAATTTTTATTGTTTGCCTCCGCCCACTCTTTGGTCATAGAAATGTAACCAATGGGTGCATCAAACCAGACGTAAAGGACTTTCCCATCGGCATCTTGTAGAGGAACCTTCACACCCCAATCTAGATCACGTGTCATGGCTCTTGGTTGCAAACCTTGTTTTAACCAAGACTGACATTGACCAAAAACGTTTGATTTCCATTCAGGATGGCTATTGACGAACGCCTCAATTTGAGGTTGCATTCTATCAAGAGGTAAGTACCAATTTTTTGTTTCTTTTTGGATAGGTTTAGCACCCGAAACTGTAGAACGCGGATTAATTAAGTCGGTTGGAGAAAGAGAAGAACCGCATTTCTCACATTGGTCGCCATAGGCATTGGGATTATGGCAATGGGGACATTCCCCCATGATATATCTATCTGCTAAAAACTGTTGCGCTGTTTCATCAAAATATTGTTCAGTTGAAACCTCATCGAAAAAGCCCTTTTCAAACATCGTAGTAAAGAAATCCTGCGAAGTTTGGTGATGAACTGGGTTTGTAGTGCGTGAATAAATGTCAAAGGAAATACCAAAATCTTGGAATGACTCTTTGATTTGTTTGTAATATTTATCCACGACCGCCTGCGGCGTAATTCCTTCTTTTTTTGCTTTAATAGTGATCGGGACTCCGTGTTCATCTGTTCCGCTGATAAAGGCAACATCTTTGCCTTTGGCGCGTAAATAGCGTACATAGACGTCAGCGGGTAAATAACAACCAGCTAAGTGACCTATGTGAATAGGGCCATTGGCATAGATAAGGGCAGCGGTAACGGTGTATCTTTCCGGATTCTCGATGGACATATTGAATTAAAATTGAGTGTGAAGAATAATGTCTTGAGTAAAAGAGATATAGTTTTTTGAAAAAGGCTAGAATAAACGAGTACGTTCATTCTAGCCCAATATAAAAAAGATTGCTTAAAACTGTTCCGTAGAAGCAAAGAAGAAAGCACCTTCGATGGCTGCATTTTCATCAGAATCAGAACCGTGAATTGCATTTTCACCTTTTGATAGTGCATATTTTTTCCGTATAGTTCCTTCAGCAGCTTCTGCTGGATCAGTGGAACCAATCAAGGTACGGAAATCAGCGACTGCGTTTTCTTTTTCCAAAATCATTGGGATGATAGCACCAGCCGACATCATTTCGCACAATTCACCATAGAAAGGTCTTTCTTTGTGTACAGCATAAAATTGACCTGCTTGTTCAGGAGTTAACTTCGTTTTTTTCATTGCAACGATTCGGAATCCAGCAGCTTCAATCATTTCAATGATACCACCTACGTTGTTTGCCGCCACTGCATGTGGCTTAATCATGGTGAAAGTTCTGTTTGACATATATAATGGTTTTCTGTTTGTATATGATTTATGTAACGCAAAATTAGACAATTTGACTTGAAACACATCGAGGTAAAGAAAGATATATGCTTGAACCAGCCATATAAATGCACTAGATTTCAAATTCCCTTTGTACATTTGCTTGTTCATGCCAAAATATATTTATGCAACGACTTTTTACTCACGCAAATGAGGACAAAAAAGCATTTCTTGAATTGCTCTCTATTCCCCGAAATATTGTAATTACTACGCATCAAAATCCAGACGGCGACGCCATGGGTTCTTCGTTGGGCTTAGCAGGGGTTTTCTTAGAATTTGGTCACAAAGTGACTGTCATAACACCTACAGATTATCCAAAATTCCTGAAATGGTTGCCGTTCCAAGAGATAGTAATCAATTTTGAGAGTAATCCTGTAGAGGCAGAACAAGCTTGGCAAAAGGCAGATTTAATTTGTTGCCTGGACTTTTCTGTCGCAGAAAGAGTGAAAGGTTTACAAATTTGGGTTGAAAAAAGCACAAAGCCAATCCTACTCATTGACCATCACGAAATGCCAACTATCGAGGCTACTTTCGTATATTGGAATCAAAAAGCGGCTGCAACATGCCAATTAGTTTATGAAATGCTGCAAGAACTGGATTGGTTGACTCACCTTGATACAAAAGCAGCGCAATGCTTGTATGTAGGTTTGTTAACAGATACGGGTTCTTTCCGGTTTCCATCCACAACTCCAAGTGTACATGAAGTAGCAGCAGGCTTATTGAGCAAAGGGGCAAATCCTGGGGAAACACATCGACGTTTATTTGATGGTCAATCATTTGAAAGGCTTAAATTTCTTGGATATGCACTAGGGGAAAAACTCATCTATTTGCCCGATTACCGAGTTGCCTATTTTGTGTTCTCAGAAGATGAATTAAAGAAATTTAATTCACAAAACGGCGATACAGAAGGAATTGTCAATTATGGTCTAACCATTAATGGAGTTGTCATGTCTGTTATTTTTGTCGAAAAAGAAGGAATGATAAAAATGTCATTTCGTTCTGTAGATGGATTCTCGGTGAGTAATTTTGCAAGAGAGCATTTCCAAGGAGGTGGCCATCACAATGCAGCTGGAGGAAGGTCACACGCTTCATTGCAAGAAACAGTTCAAGGGTTTTTAGATATTTTGCCTAAATACAAGGAGGAACTTCTGGAACAACCTCGCTTACATTCGTAATTTATTCGTTCAAATTTATAAACAATTCGTACTGTCAAATCAATTCAATATTTATTCAAAATGAAAATCAAATCGTTATTGCTTGCCACTGCTGTGGCATCTACCACACTTGTAGCTTGTAATCAATTCAAAGTGACGACTACGGAAGATGGTAGCCGGATTCAAACACACGAAAAAGGTAAAACAGGTCGCTTGCCTAAAGAAGGAGAGATATTAACTTTCGAGCTTGTTATCAAAACACCTACAGACTCAGTATTAAAAAGTACATATACAGAAGGAAGCCCTGTTATGTTAATGGCGCAAAAAACAGGTTTCAAAGGATCATTTGAAAGAGCATTATTTAACATTGCAGAAGGTGACAGTACAACTGTTTTAGTTGCTGCAGACTCTCTATTTATAGGACAACCAACACTACCTCCAGGAATTACGAAAGGAACAGATTTAAAATTCATTGTTCGTATGTTGAAAATTCAGTCAGAGGCAGAAGTAAATGCCTCTTTGGAAGAAGCTAAAAAAGGGGAAGGTAAGTTAATTGAAGAGTATGTTGCCAAAAGTATGAAAGGAGCAACAAAAACAGAAGAAGGTATTTACTATATCACTAGAAAAGAAGGAACGGGGGCAGCGGCACAGTCAGGACAAACCGTAGTAGTGGAGTACACAGGAAAATTCATGAACGGAGAAACGTTTGACAGTTCTGTAGGTAAAGAACCAATTAGCGTACCACTTGGACAAAACTACGTGATTCCGGGTTGGGAAATTATGATGTTGAAAATGAAGAAAGGACAAAAAGCAACGGTCTTGATTCCTTCCGCTTTAGCATACGGTGCTAATGGTGCGGGTAATGTGATTAAACCTTATACGCCTATTCTTTTTGATGTAGAAATCATAGATATTAAATCAAAATAAATAAAATACAGATGATGAGTAAAAGAGTAGGTTTTTTAGCCTTTTTAATGACAGCGTTACTAAGTAGTTGCTTAGACACCTCCATAGAAAAAGAGTATGCGGAGGCCGAAGAGAAAAATGTACAAGAAATAGCCGCCTATGCGAAGGCCAATAACTTAACTCTGACGAAGTCAACTCTGGGTGTATTTTATCAGAAGTCAAAAGAAAATGCAACTGGTAGAGTGATAAAGGAAGGAGAGCAAGCTGGAATTTATTACAAATTATCGCTATTAGACGGTACTTTAATAGATAGCTTGATGACTGGGAGACCTGCACGTATTGGTTACTTTAGTGGAAGTGCGATATCTGGTTTTCTTGAATCCATCGCGATTTTAAAAGAAGGCGAAAAGGGAGTTTTTTTAATTCCTTCTTCTTTAGCTTTTGCCAATAATCCACCAGCAGGAGTTCCTAATTGGTCTGTTTTACGTGTCGATTTAGAACTTGTGAAAATTAGAGACGAAAAAGAGCAAATCGAAGAACATATCGCAAATAATAACTTGACCTTGACGCGCACTACAGCATCTGGCTTACACTTGATTCGAACTGCAACTTCTCAAACAGGGACTAGTAACTTTGTAAATGGAGATAGAATTGTTTTGAAATACAAAGGCAGTTTTTTGAACAACACAAGTTTTGATAGTGGAGAGCTAACGGTAATAATTGGCTCAGGAGGTGTTATCAAAGGATTTGAAGAAGGAGTTGCACTGATGCAAGTAGGGGAAAAAGCTACGATTATTTTCCCTTCATCCATCGGATACGGGGCGCGAGGCTCAGGGTCAATTCCACCTTTTACACCGCTACGCTTTGATTTAGAAATTATTTCTAAAAATTAATTAAGCAAATTTTTTAGAAGTGGCTTTCCAATATTTGGAAAGCCACTTTTTTTATTAGAAAAACAAGGAAATAAATCATCGAAATTTAGCCTTGGTATGTGTTAATAGACGCATCTAGATGAGAAATTACATTAGATAAATGATTGGCATGGTTTTCTATAAACGCTATCTTGCGGATGAACTGCTAAAAGCAAAAGTCAATTGAGAAAATAGTAGAGTGTACATGAATATAAAGCAAAAACAAGTACTGATTCTTATTTTTTATTTCACGATTGGAATAATGGACAGTATGGAAGTATACGGCCAAATGCAAAAGACAATTGGGAAAGGGGTGCAAGAAGGAGTTACTGTTCGGGTTAGCTCTGGACAGGAAGCAGCGACAAAAACACTAGATGGACAGGGTTTTATTCCAAATACTGCTGCCGCCTCCCGATTTCTAAGTCAAGCCACCTTCGGTGCTACTTGGTCTGAAATTCAAGATGTAGAGTCCAAAGGAATTGAACCTTGGTTAAGAGAGCAATTTGCTACACCACCACAGTTTTTTTGTACTCCTTATGTACAAGCATTACATCAAGCCATGGTAGATTCACTGAATCGTACATCGCCGACACCGACAAATACTGTAACAAACACATTTATTCCTTCATGGTATTTTGATGTTGCTTGGTTTCAAGGGATGATGCAGAGCAAGGATTTTTTACGTTGGCGTATTGCTTTTGCATTAAGTCAAATTTTAGTCACATCAAGAATATCTGCCTTTGATAGTAATCCGTATGCATTGGCTAGCTACCACGATATGTTGTATAGAAATTCATTCGGAACGTTTCGTCAGTTATTGGATAGTGTTACATTTCATCCAGCTATGGCAGTTTATCTTACCTATATGAATAACCGAGCGACAGATGTAGAAAAACAAACATTTCCGGATGAAAATTACGCAAGAGAAATCATGCAACTATTTACTATTGGACTTTATGAGTTGAATCCAGATGGAACAGAGAAGAGAGATTCTCAAAATAAATTGATCCCAACGTATTCAAATGATGATATTTCAGGTTTGGCTAAAGTATTTACAGGTCTTTCTTGGGGAGATGCTGATTATATTGGACAACGTGAGCCCAACCGTTGGAGTTATACTATACCCCTTCGCTTTTTTCCTATAGATAGCAGTGACGCTATTCGTAATTCATGGAAAAAAACACCACGTATTGTACCAGGACATGAGCCGGGAGTTAAATCATTCTTGGGATTTTCAACACCTAATAGAACCCCACAACAGGGTCTTTTAGATATCAAAGATGGACTAGATGTACTTGCTAATCATCCGAATACAGCTCCTTTTATCAGTATTCGACTAATCCAACATCTTGTCACATCGAACCCATCAAAAGAATTTGTGAAAAGAGTATCAGATGTATTTGTAAATAACGGATATGGGGTGCGTGGTGATTTGAAAGCAGTCATCAAAGCGATTTTATTAGATCCAGAAGCAAGGGCATGTTGTAGAGAAGATGACCCTATTTATAAGGGCCATATGAGAGAGCCTTTTCTTAGATATCTGAACTTGGTGAAGGGATTAGGCTTAGTCTCAACAACAGGGAGGTTTAGAAATACAATGTCAGAAGTATATAATCTTTTAGGACAAATACCTCTATACTCTCCTTCAGTATTTAATTTTTATCAACCTACGTATGTTCCAGATGGAGAACTAGTGGGAAGTGGAAAAGTCGCTCCCGAGTTTCAAACACTTAGCTCACAAAGTTTTACAGGTTATCTCAATGGACTTCATAGATGGATTTTTGAAAATTCCGTTGTGGATTATCAAAACTATTTCAGTGGTGAACAAACAAAAACATCAGAGCGACCTGGTTTTGATTTTACCCCCTGGTTAACTTTATCTACCAATGAAAAGCTACCAGAGTTAATAGATAGATTGGGTATTGTGTTAGCTCAAGGGCAGATTAAATTAAGCCATCGTCAAATTATTGAAAATGCTTTATTACAAATGCCTATACCTCTAAATTCACAAGGACAGTTAGATACGACATTAGCCGAAAGACGTATTCGAATGGCAATTTTTCTTGTAATGGCTGCACCTGAATATTTGATAAAACGATAACGTATGAACAGAAGGTCTTTCATAAAAAATGCGGCATGTGGTGCCATGGGTTCTACAACGCTACTGAGTTCGCTGAGTAGTCTCGGTGCAATCAATGGATTAGTAAATTCACAAGGAGACTACAAAGCGATGGTTTGTATTTTGCTTGCTGGAGGGTTGGATTCATTTAATATGCTTATACCAACTGGAGCAAGTGGGGGAGATACAGGATTCGCAGATTACCAAACAGCTCGGACAGATTTAGCTTTCACGTCACCTAATGACCTTCTTTCACTGCCGAACGCACAAATTAGTAGTTTTCGTCACTTGACCGGCAGTTATCAGTCATTTGGTCTTCATCCTGGTATGCCAGGTATTCAAGAAGTATATCAAGAGGGTAAGTTATCATTTCTAGCAAACGTAGGAACTCTCGTGGAGCCCTTAGCAAACAAAAGTGAATTTGAAAGCGGCTTGAAAAAAGTTCCACTAGGCATTTATTCGCATTCAGACCAAATTATGCAATGGCAGACATCGGTTCCCCAAAGTCGGGATGCTGTCGGATTAGGAGGAAGAATCGCAGATTTATTAAACGCACAAAATGCCAATGCTGGCGTTTCGATGAATATTTCACTCGCTGGGAAAAATGTATTTCAGCGTGGAAATACAATTACTGAATATGCTATCAGCAATAATGTAGACCCGAATAATGTAGGACTAAGAAGTTTTCCAAGTTGGTGGAATAATTCAGGATTATTACAACAAATCAGACAAAGTGCACTAGATAGTTTGGTTTCGCAGGAGTATGCAAATGTTCTGCAGAAGACATACAATACAACAGCAAAAAGCTCCTTTGATGCTTTTGATATTTTTAGAAATGCGTTGATGAGACAAACCCCGATTCTGACAACGTTTCCAACCACCAATTTGGCTCAGAGTCTTTTAGCGATTGCAAAAGTGATGAGTGTGCGTGAATATCTTGGTGCAAGAAGACAAATATTTTTTGTTCAATATGGTGGTTGGGATATGCACGATGACTTGTTGAACGGTTTAAATCAACGATTGCCTGTAGTTAGTTCCGCATTAAACTCCTTTTATAAGGCAACGAAGGAATTAGGCATACAAGACCAAGTAACAACATTTACAATTTCTGATTTCGCTCGAACAATCACTTCTAATGGGCAAGGTTCAGACCATGCTTGGGGAGGGAATTCTATGATTATGGGCGGAGCCGTTAGAGGTGGGCGAGTAGTAGGGGCATACCCTAGACTTGCAATCAATAATACAAATCCATTTAATGTATCGTTTCGAGGTAATTTTATCCCTGCTGTCTCAACAGATGAAATGTATGCAGAGCTCGCTTTGTGGTATGGCGTTTCTCCTACAGATCTACCCTATATCTTACCTAATATTGGAAATTTTTATTCGTATTCACCTACTCAACGCCCAGTCGGGTTTATGGTATGAGAAGTAGTGTTTTTATCTTTTTTTTACTCTTAGTGACCCATGTAACGTATGCACAAAATTGTTTGGGAACCCCAGGCCAAGTTACATGGAGATATTGGTTAAATATGCCCTCGAGTAATAGTTCAGATACGTCTGCCTTATACACAAATGAAAAATTCCCTTCTTTTCCAGATGGATTTCAAACGCTTGCATCACTTCAAACACCCGTAAATTTTACAGATAACTTTGCCGCAAGTATGCGTGCGTTTATTAAACCAACAGAAACTGCGTCATATCGCTTCAATATAACGGGAGATGATCGGGTCGTTGTGTATTTTAGTGCGATTGGTCCAGAAAATAAGAAAAAAGTGATCGCTCAAGTCTTATCCTGGACAGGAAGAACGGAGCATACAAAAAGCCCTGAGCAAACGAGCGCCCTATTTAACCTAACTGCAGGGCAAACTTACTATGTTGAAATTGTACATTTAGAGGGGTCAGGTGGTGACCATGCAACACTCTATTGGCAAAAATCTACAGAAAATACGTGGCAAGTGGTTGATTTTCGATATTTGATAGATTATGGGTGTTGGGGGAATTGTCCGCCTGTAGGAACTCCTTGTAATGATGGAGATCCTACAACAACAAATGATGTACAAGATGGGAATTGTCTATGTTTCGGAGAAGCACCTAAACCAATCTCATGTATAGGTGAAAGAGGGGGCGTAGAAGTATATTACTACGATAATATATCTGGGTCTTACGTAGAAAATGATTTACTAAATGCTCCTCAGTTTCCGTTAGTTCCTAGTAGAAGAGAATATTTACCAAGCGCAAATGGACCATTAAGGCCTAATTCGCGGGATCAATATGGTTCTATGGTACAAGGGTATTTGACTGTACCTGTTTCTGGAAACTACCAATTTAATTTAACAGGTGATAACCAAACCATGTTTTTTCTCTCAAAAAATCATGATCCAGCTTTTCTACAAACTCACCAGCTGATTGTCATGAATGGCTTAGGTGAGTACCAACATGATGCATCTAGATTCCAGTCAACAAGTCCACTTTTTCTTGAAAAGGGGAAATATTACTATTTTGAACTACTGCATAAAGAAAATACTTCACGAGATTACTTTCAATTATTTTGGAAAACACCTTTTGGTGTAAATCCACAGCAGTGGCGGCGCATTCCAGGCGTGTATTTGTTCGATTATACGTGCGAATTAGCTTGTGTTCCCGAAGGCACTCCTTGCGATGATGGGAATGGATTTACGAATAATGATAAGTTTGATAGTAACTGCAATTGTATCGGAACACCGTGTAGTGGTCCAGATTGTATAGACCCAAGAGTCAGTTATCAACCGTTTGCAGATTGTTTGGTGACTGATAACTTAGTTGCTCAAGCAAATGAACAGTGGTTAAGTTGCCAGACCTCCAGCAATCCTAATCCAAGTCGAACGCAACAAAGTCATTGGATTGAATATCAGTTTGACCAAATCCAACAAATTACGACAAGTAGAATTTGGAATTACAATGTTTTCAACGAAACAAATAAAGGTTTTAAAGACGTATTAGTGGATTATTCAGAAGACGGGACATCATGGAAATTCTTAGGGCAATTTACTTGGCCAGAAGCACCTGGACAAGTAGATTATGCAGGATTTGATGGCCCTGATTTTCAAAAGAAGAGGGTGAAGAAGGTCTTATTTACAGTTTTAAATACACACGGGAGTACTTCTTGTGCAGGATTTGGGAAAATAACATGGCAGGCTTCCGTTTGTGAACCCTCGGGAACGCTATGTGATGATGGAGACCCACTTACTATTCGAGATCAGTACAATAGCCAATGTGAATGTCGTGGTATACCTATTGATTGTCGTACGGATTCAGTTCTTTTAGGACGATTTCCAATTGATAAACCAGATATTCGAGCTATTCAAATGATATCATCTGAATCTAGCATCGCAAATAATATCTCTGTTGCTTTTACAGCGGGAAAAAGCATTGTTTTGTTGCCTGGGTTTGAAGCAGCCTCAGGAAGTGTTTTCTCTGCAAAAATTGAAGCCTGTGTCCGGACTGCCGTCAATCAAGAGTTAGAGAAAGGTCACTTAACTATGCTTCAGGATACTTCCGCAGATTATAGACAAGTGATTTATCAATTGCCCAAATCCGGTAGAATTCTGTTACAATTAAAAAAAGAAACTGGTGAAGTTGTACAAACACTATTTCAAGGTGTCCAGCAGCAGGCTAAAACATTCATCAAGTGGATACCAACTCAACGTATGGAAGCAGGTGAATACAATGTTGTTTTATCAGGAGAAGGTTGGGAGATAAGCCAGTCTTTTCAAGTAGATTCTGCAAATCTTAAATCAAAATAACGATTTAGATTGAAAATGAAGGCTTTTCAACATCCTATTTTATGAATGGAAAAAAGGAGTTGTTTGAAGAGCTTTCTCGCTTTATGACCTAAAAATCAGGAAGGTAGTCGAAATCTATTTGTCTTTTTGAAGAAAATAGCGCAAATTGAGAACGTGTATAGACAAGTATGCTTTATACCCAAAAATCTATTTAACCCCTACCTAAATACCTATGTTTTCTATTCACGAATCTACAGAAGTCTTTGACGTCGTTATTGTTGGTTCAGGTGCTGGAGGTGGAATGGCCGCCTACCAACTAGCCAAAGCCGGTGCAAAAGTATGCTTATTAGAAGCTGGTGGATATTATGATCCCGCTGATCCTAAGTACATTACTCAAATGAAAAATCCGTGGGAGTCTCCACGAAGAGGTGCAGCAACAACTCGGCCTTTCGGTGATTTTGATGCTGCCTGGGGCGGTTGGCAAATCGAAGGCGAAGGTTACGAGGCCGTCAAAGGAACTGAATTTATGTGGTTTCGCTCCCGAATGTTAGGTGGCCGAACAAACCACTGGGGAAGAATCTCTATGCGCTTCGGTCCAGATGATTTCCGGAGAGGTTCCATGACGGGTATCGGTGATGATTGGCCTATAAGCTACGAAGATTTATCCCCCTATTATGACAAAGTTGATAAACTTATTGGCCTTTTTGGCACCAAAGAAGGTATATACAATGAACCCGACGGACACTTTCTGCCTCCGCCAAAGCCTCGTCTGCATGAACTCATGATTAAAAAAGCGGCTGGAAATATCCAAATTCCTGTTATTCCATCTCGAATGGCTATGCTCACAAAGCCCATCAACGATTCACGCGGTGCGTGTTACTATTGTGCACAATGCAGTAGAGGTTGTCAGGCGTATGCCGATTTTTCTTCTTCGTCTGTATTATGTATTCCCGCCGTAAAAACCGGAAATGTGAAGCTGATTAATCATGCCATGGTTCGTGAAGTACACACAGACACGAATACAGGACTCGCAAATGGTGTTTCTTACGTGAATAAGCTGGATTTAAAAGATTATAAGATTCATGCCAAGATGGTCGTACTTGCAGCTAGTGCCTGTGAATCTGCGCGTATCTTGCTGAACTCTAAGTCAGCTCGTTTTCCAAATGGCCTTGCAAACGATAGTGGAGTAATCGGTAAATACCTAAACGACTCCACTGGAGCTAGTCGTCAAGCATTCATCCCGTCATTAATGGACAGAGATAGATACAATGAAGATGGAGTCGGAGGGATGCACGTTTATACACCTTGGTGGCTTGATAATAAAAAGTTAGATTTCCCAAGAGGATATCACATCGAATACAGTGGAGGAATGAAAATGCCTTCTTTCGGATTTAGTGGAGGAATTGAACGAATCAACGGGACATACAAGAATAAAAATGGACAAACCCAAAAAGCAGGAGGGTACGGTACTTCTTTGAAAGAAGATGTTCGGAGAACGTTTGGAGCGGTAATAAATATGGCGGGTAGAGGAGAGCCAATACCCCTGGAAAGTAATTACTGCGAAATTGACCCCAACAAAGTAGATAAGTTTGGTATCCCGACACTTCGTTTTCATTACAAATGGAGTGAACATGAAATCAAGCAAGCCAAGCATATGCAGGACACGTTTGAGCAAATTATTTATGAAATGGGCGGTATAGCGCTAGGAAATAAACCAGATGCTTCTACGAATTACGGATTGGCAAGACCAGGAGAAATTATCCATGAAATAGGTACTGTTCGTATGGGAAATGATCCAAAAAAATCTGCTTTGAACAAATGGCAACAAGCCCATGACGTGAAAAACCTTTTTGTTGTGGATGCTGCACCTTTTGTGTCTCAAGGAGATAAAAATGTAACCTGGACAATCTTGGCGAGCGCTTGGCGTACATCCGATTATATCATAGACCTTAAAAAAAGAAACGAAGTATAGAATATGAAAAGAAGAGATACTTTAAAAGCAATTTCCCTCAGTTCTTTTGGGTTGGCTGTCGCACCAGAATCTGTAGTTATAGATACAAAAAAAGAGAAGGGATTTAAGCCAGCACCCGGTCGTACCGAAGAGGAAATTCAGCGGGATAAATTACTGATGCAACAGGTATTCTTCACCCCTGAAGAACTAAAGACCATTCAGGTTTTATGTGACATCATTATTCCAGCAGACGAGGTTTCAGGAAGTGCGTCTCAGGCGGGAGTTCCTGCCTTTATCGAGTTTATGGCTAAAGACCAGCCAAGTTACCAAACGCCTTTACGCGGAGGAATAAAATGGATTGATAATTTCAGTACGAAGAAGTTTGGTAAATCATTCGCTCAGCTTTCTAATAAGCAACAAATAGAAATCGTAGAGTTGATTGCCTATCCGCAAGAAGCTACTCCAGAAGTAAGCCAAGGTGTTGCTTTCTTTTCGAGAATGCGGGACTTGACTATCTCAGGTTTTTACACGACACCTATGGGTTTTCAGGATGTTGGCTATATGGGTAACCAACCGAATAACTGGGATGGCGTTCCACAAGAGGTGCTGGATAAATATCAGTTATCCTATGACCCCCTGTATTTCCAGAAAGAAGAGGAAGAATAAAAAAATATCCCCTAGAGTAGTTTGCTGTAGGGGATATTTTTTAGAAAAGAAATGTCAAACGAATCAAACAGTCGCCTTACTAAAAATTTCTGCAAGAACATCGACCGTATAATTGATTTCTTCGAGTGACGTATTTTTACTAAATGAAAAACGGACATTTCCCCGCTCTGGATCTGTTTGAAGTGCTTGCAGAACATGTGAACCTACATTTGTACCACTCGAACACGCACTACCACCAGAACAAGATATTTTGGCAATATCTAAGTTGAATAACAACATATCTTTTTCCGCACTTGGTGGAAAACTAACATTCAGGACAGTATATAAGCTTTTCTCTAAATTACCAGAAAGACCATTGAATGAAACACCCGGAATTCGGTCAACCAATTGCAGAATCATCGCTTGTTTCAGACTTTCGATATGTTTTCGATGACTTTCCATACCTTCGTAAGCAAGCTCTAAGGCTTTGGCAAGCCCAACAATCCCGTAAACATTTTCTGTGCCTCCGCGCATGTTACGCTCCTGCGCTCCTCCGTGAATGAACGGATGTATCTTATTTTCTGCGTTTACATACAAAAAGCCAACACCTTTGGGACCATGAAACTTATGTGCTGCACCAACCAAAAAATCAATAGAAAGTTGTTGTAAATCATGCACATAATGACCCATAGTTTGAACAGTATCCGAATGAAAAACGGCTTGGTATTTGCGACAAATAGCACTAACCTCTTCTAAAGGCAATAAGTTTCCGATTTCATTGTTTCCGTGCATCAAAGAAACCAAAGAACGTGGGTTATTTGCGAGCAATTCATCCAGATGAGAAAGGTCAATTTCACCGATTTCAGAAATGCGTACATAGCTTAGTTTAATTTTACCACTTTGCGCCAAGTGTTCAAGGGTGTGCAGCACCGCATGATGTTCTAAAGAAGACGTTACCGCATGAGTCAGCTGATATGTTTCAATGGAAGAGATAATCGCTGTATTATCGGCTTCTGTTCCGCCAGAGGTGAAGAATATTTCAGCGGGTGAAGTATTTAATAAAGAAGCAACGCTCTTTCGTGCTCGTTCGATGGCACTTTTAACCTTTCTACCGTGTGAATGAATGGAAGAAGGATTTCCAAAGTTTTCAGTCATGAGAGGGAGCATCACTTCCAAGACACGAGGGTCTAATGGAGTAGTGGCTGCGTTGTCGAGATAAATACGTTCCATGAGATACAATTTTCTGCTGATGAATCAACAAAAGTATGCTTTACGAAGAATATATACAACCCAATCAACTGTTTGTTCAGCTAAAAGCCTTTTTATCTTCCATCCATTTTTTTGATAAAACGAAACTTTAGGTTTATTGAATGAATAAAAATTCTTGGTCAAATAGGAAGGTATATTCTCAAGATAGTCTATTTCATCGATTGAATTTAGGTGAATGAAGAAAGAATATTCAGAAAAGAATGGATATTTGTAGTTTAGAAATTTCATACATCTATTGCCATTTTCTCTGCTTGTGAAAAAATATTTACTTTCTGGTTTATCTAGTTTACTTTTGGTTCTTCTGCCGATTCTTTTCACGAGCTTTTGGGTCGCTTTAGCAGTCCGAAATGAATCTATCGTTCAAGCCTGGCCTTGGTACTACTGGGTAGGACTTACGTGTATCACGAGTGTAACATCCGCCTTGGCTTTGTCTCCCCCTACGTATTTGGCTGTTGTATTTGGCTATTTTTTGAGTTATTGGGCGGTAATTCCGGTATTTGCGATCAATGTATTTGCCATTTATCTTATCTATATAATCGTTCAATGGCTACCAACTGAGCGTTGGTTTTCCTTTGTCTATGAAAATCCCAAAGCACAGAAAATGATCAATAGAGTAAAAACGAGTGAGTTAAAAGTCGTATTCTTTACCAAACTATCTCCTGTTTTACCCTTTACATTAACAAATATTGCCTTAGCTTTATCTGGAGCAAAGTTACGGAATATTCTATTGGGTGGCGTTTTAGGTATGATTCCACGCACATTAATTGCTGTTTGGACAGGTACGCAGGCAAAAGTCATTCAGGAGGCTTTTGAAAACCCAGAGCAAGGCAAATGGCAACAGCAGGTGGTGATTCTTTTACTTGTTGTATCTGTTGTTGGTTTAATACAAACATTTTGGAAGAAAAAATAAAGAGGAGTACCTACCTAAGCACTCCTCTTTATTTTTCGATGACTGAGAGATTAAGCGGGGAAAGACTTAGCGATATTCACAAAATCACGAGATTTTAGCGAAGCTCCACCAACTAATCCGCCGTCCACGTCTGGCTGCGAGAATAACTCTTCTGCATTGGCAGCACCTACGCTACCACCGTATAAAATACTTATTTCATCAGCAACGTCTTGGCCATATTTGGATGCTAAATGCTGGCGAAGCACTTGGTGCATTTCTTGTGCTTGTGCGCTAGAAGCCGTCACACCAGTACCGATTGCCCAGATTGGTTCATAAGCAATAACAACCTTCTGGAGTTCTTCTGCAGAAAGATGGAACAAACTATTGGTTAGTTGACCCGTTACGAAATCAAAATGAATGCCTTGTTCTCTTTGTTGAAGCGTTTCGCCACAACAGAAAATAGGTGTTAAACCTTTGGCTAAAATAGCATCTACTTTTTCGGCGATAAAGGCATCTGTTTCCTGGAAATATTCTCTGCGTTCGCTGTGACCAATGATAACATATTGAACACCTACAGACTGAAGCATTCCTACAGAAACTTCACCTGTATAAGCACCAGATTCTTTTGGATGACAGTTTTGTGCGGCGAGAGCCACTTTGGTTGTATCAATAAGAGTGGCGAAAGAGCTTAGATAAGGTGCAGGAACACCCAATACAACGTGCACATTTGGGTGGACGAGCTCGTCTTTCACCATGTTTACGACTTCAGAAAGCAGAATTTTACCTTCTTCAAAGGTTTTGTTCATTTTCCAATTACCGGCGGCGATTTTTTTTCTCATAGGAGTAAGTGTTTGGTTATAAAACGGGCAAAGATAAGCAGATTATGAAACAGAAAGGAGAGAATAAAGACAAAATACCCGCCGGAGACGGGTATTTTGTGTGATAAGTAGGTTACTCATGCACCATATTGTGATAAACATTTTGAACATCGTCGTCTTCGTCTAGTTTGTCCAAAAGTTTTTCAATGTCGGCTGCTTGTTCGTCTGAGAGCTTTTTGGTATCTGTCGGAATCCGTTCAAAATCTGCATGAAGAAGTTCAAAGCCTTTTTCTTCTAAGAATTTTTGGAGTGCGCCATACGCAGCAAATTCTCCATAAATATTGATTTGTCCGGCTTCTTCATCCAAGAAAACGTCATCAGCGCCGTAATCAATGAGTTCAAATTCTAATTCTTCCAGGTCAATTTCTTCTGTTTTGGCAATTTTGAATAAACATTTGCGCTCAAAGATGAAATCGAGCATCCCGTTTGTTCCTAAGCTGCCACCCGTTTTTGAAAAATAGCTACGGACATTTGCAACAGTTCGGTTATTATTATCTGTAGTACATTCTACAAGCACAGCTACACCATGCATAGCGTATCCTTCAAGTACAATCTCTTTGTAATCTTCTTGGTCTTTCGAAGACGCGCGCTTGATAGCAGATTCTACATTGGTTTTAGGCATGTTCGCCGCTTTAGCATTTTGCACAACGGCACGAAGACGTGAGTTCGTCGCAGGGTCGGGACCACCCGCCTTGACAGCCATTACAATATCTTTCCCAATACGCGTGAAGGTCTTTGCCATTGAACTCCAACGCTTCATCTTTCTTGCTTTTCTAAATTCAAACGCTCTTCCCATAGTATATATCTAATAAAGCCTTTTGTTAATGATTTATTTGGCTGCGAAATTACTTAAAATTGATAAATTTTGCTGTTTAAGGTCAATATAATTGTAATGAGGCTTTCGTAAGTCTGTTTGGTTCAGTTCTATTTCTCTCCGATAGAGTGTTTAGCAACTATATTGTTGTCAAAGGAAAATTTTACATCAAAGGGATTTGCTCCGTAAAAGTAAAATAGAAGTAGAAAAATTAGAATCGGAGAAACCAGGGTTAAAAAAACATAGTTAACCCATTCGTGCAAGTTAAAAAACGTAGCGATTTTATTTGGTAACATTTGCCTTTGTAATTTCAACACACACACTATTTTTGCTAGAAAATAGGAACTGGAAATCGGTCGTTTTAAAATTTATTCATCCTAAGTGCACTCGTAGGACTTAATTAAGTCATCAAATGAAAGAACTCTTCATCTTTCCAAAATCGAACTATTTGTCCTGGCAAAGGTTTTACTAGAAACCATTTCCATTTGACGTATGCTAACAGAATCTATCTTTGACTTCACTCTCCTGAAAAACGCCCAAATCCTGCTCACTCTTTTTCTGGCTATCTTGTTTCTACAATCCGGCTTAGATAAGGTATTCTTCTTTCAAAGTAATAAAACGTATATAGCCGAAGTGTTCAGTCGCACTTTCCTCAAACCCATAGCTGGTTTTCTCTTTTTGATGATTATATTTTTAGAAGTAGTCGCTGGTTTGCTGACATTGGGCGGGACATGGGTCTATTACAGCCAAGGGCAAGACGATATTGCTATTTTAGGTATAGAAGTAGCCGCCGTTTCATTGCTAAGTCTTTTCTTCGGGCAACGTATCGCTAAAGACTACGCAGGTGCTGCTGCGCTTGTTCCGTATTTCTTGCTATCTATTTTTGGCCTTTTCTTGTTCAGCCTGACTTAATCTCTCTACGTAGAATAAGTCGCTATGAATAAAGTGTATCGATACCAAGAATACGTGTAAAAATATATCTACGAAGAGTAGTTCGTAAAGTTGCAGTAGGTAGTAAAACAAAATGCCTCTTCTGTTCGAGGAGGCATTTTATCAATCATTTTCGTCTAATTCCGGCATGAAAGTCAAGTAACTGAGTTGCTGTTCTTCAAACATCTCGTTTGATAAATCCCATAGGTTCTGTGCTGTTACCTCACGAATTTGCTGGAAAATATCCGGTAAGGGCTCTACTTTCTCCAAATCGAGAATGCTTTTTGCCATCATGAGCATATAACCTTGATTACTTTCTTCTGACATCGCCAATTGGCCCATCATTTGCTCTTTTAGTCCGCGTAATTGGACTTCACCTAATTTTTTTTCACGCAATTGCCGCAATTCTTTTTGAATCAGCTTGTGCGCACGTGCTAAATTGTCTTTATCTGTCGCAAAATAAATTCCCATAAAACCTGTATCCACGTAAGAAGTGAAATTGGCTTCTACGCTGTAAACCAGTCCGTATTTTTCACGGAGAGATAAATTAAAACGAGAGTTAAGACCTGGCCCTCCGAGTAAATTGACAAGCATAAAGAAAGGTAATCTTTTGGTACTTGTCATTTCATAAGCCGGTCGTCCAATCGCCGAATGTGCCTGTGTAATCGGGCGAGTTACCTGAATAACTTGCGGTGTATAAATGGGCGGAGGCGTTCGTTTCCGTTGACTAGATTTGGCTGGAATGTCTTTCAAATATTTCTCTGCAACTCGAACCGCTTTCTTAAAATCAATATTACCAACAATTGAACAGATAATTCGCTCTGTATCAAGGTTTTCTTGGATAAACTCTTCGAGCATTTTTTGGTCAAATGATTTGACATGCTCTGCTGTACCCAAAATATTAGCACCAAGTGGATGATTGGGGAAGACAATTCCGTCGAAATCATCTTGAATTGCATCGTCGGGCGCATCCAAATACATACTCATTTCTTCTAAAATGACACCTCGCTCTTTCTCGATTTGTTTTTCAGGAAATGTAGAATGAAACGTAATATCTGTGAGGAGTTCTACGGTTTTATCAAAATGGGTATCTAAAATAGACGCATAAAAACAGACTTTTTCTTTGGTAGTGTAGGCATTGATTTCGCCACCTACAGACTCTAGCCGATTGATAATATGGAAAGCATTTCGTTTTTGGGTTCCTTTAAACGCCATGTGTTCCCAAAAGTGCGCAAGTCCTGTTTGGTTTGGCTTTTCATCTCGGCTACCGATGTCCAGCATGATTCCGCAATGAACAATTTTGGTATGGGTTACTTGCCTGTGTGCAATTCGGATGCCGTTAGGTAAGGTATATAGTTGGTATTCACTCATTCTTGGGTGTCAATGTTTTTAGACAAAACGATAACAAAGATAGGGATAAAACAAGTTCAACAACCCAATTCTAGGGGATTTACCACGCATCCATTACAGCATATACGACTTAATGTGTATCTTAGAAGCCAATTTCCCGATTCTACCAAACTATTCCGTTTTTATGATTTTATTAGCAGAAAGTGGCTCGACCAAAACAGATTGGCGTTGGATAGATGCCCAAGGAAATATCCAACAAACCAGAACGGAGGGTATTAATCCGTTCTATGAAGACGCTATTTCTATACAAAACCTGATTGAAACACACGTAAAAGCACGGATTCAGTCGCCTATTCGTGAGATATATTATTATGGAACGGGTATTGTAGGCGATGCAACGAAAGAGGCAATGAAACAAATTTTTGATTCTTTGTTTTCACCTACTGTTTGTGAAGTAGAAAGTGATGTCATCGGTGCAGGTAGAGCGTTATTCGGAGACGGTTCGGGTATTGCTTGTATCCTAGGAACAGGGGCAAATTCGTGTTTTTTTGATGCTCAAAAAGTTGCTTTCCAAATTCCACCTTTGGGTTTTTGGTTAGGTGATGAAGGAAGTGGAGGCTATCTTGGGAAAAACCTCGTTTTGGGTTATTTACACAATGAATTACCTATGTCTATTCGTGAAGCGTTTGAAAAACAATTTGGTCAATTTGACCGCCTACCGGTTTTGGAACACGCGTACCGAAAACCATTTCCCAACCGATATTTTGCCTCTTTTGCTCCTTTTTTATTTGATTATCGCAAAGAGCCTTTTGTGCATCAACTTATTTTTGATGCATTTGACATATTCTTCCAGAAATATTTGCTAAAATATCCAATGTTAAATGAAACGTCGATTGGGTTTGTGGGTAGCGTAGCCTATCATTTTCAAGATATTTTGCGACAAGTCGGAAGTGAACACAAAGTCGCTGTTCAGCAAGTCATTGAGAGTCCAGCCGCGCGCTTATTATTGTACCATCAACCAAAATAAGTATATTATGAAAAAGAGTATTTTTGCTTCGTTTGTGACAGCCCTTTTGATGTCGCTTTCTATGGTGAGTTTTGGGCAAACCAACTTACCACTTGATGCTTTCGTAAACAAAATGAAGTCGGTAGGAAATGCGCAGGTATTGGATGTCCGAACCCCCGGCGAATGGGCAAGTGGAAAAGTCGCCAACGCCCATTTAATTAACATTCAAGACCCAGAGTTCAAGTCAAAAGTGACCAAATTAGACAAAGATAAACCTGTTTTTATTTATTGTGCTGTGGGTGGCCGCAGCGCACAAGCAGCCAAGATTTTAACCCAAAATGGTTTCAAACAGGTATATAATTTACAAGGCGCTGGTTATCCCGATTTGGCGAAGAAGGGAATTAAATAAAGATGAATCAAGAAAAAAATATCCCGCGTGTCGTCTATCAAATTTTTGTACCGTCTTTTTGCGATAGTAACCAAGACGGGGTTGGAGACTTAAAAGGCATTCAAAGTAAATTAGACTATTTACAAGATTTAGGTGTAGAGGCTATTTGGCTCTCACCTATTTTTTTATCGTCAAGTTATCACAAATACGATGTTATTGATTATTACAAAATAGATGGAAACTTCGGAACAGAAGACGATTTGGTGGCGTTGATTCAAGACGCAGCCGCGCGAAAAATACAGGTTTATCTCGATTTAGTGATGAACCACACAAGTAGCCAGCACGTATGGTTTCAAGACGCGCAAAGAAATGAAGACTCTCCGTATCGTGATTTTTATATTTGGAAATCACCCGAAAAAATCCGTCAAGAAAGGCTCGAAGAACGAGAAGCAACAGCAGATTCAGGATTGAAAGACCCGTGGCATTGGCCTGTACAACGTGCGAAAGAGAAATATTACAGTTTGTTTTGGCGTGAAATGCCGCATCTAAACCTTGCTAATCCAGCTACCAAACAAGCACTTTTGGATGTGGCACTTTACTGGCTCCAAAGAGGTGTTGCGGGCTTTCGATTGGATGCAGCGAAACATATTTTTTCGGATGAAGTAAAGGCTGCTCACTTCTGGAAAGTGTTTTCGAATGAAGTAAGGCGTTCATTTCCAGCCGTTTACTTTGTTGGAGAAGTCTGGACATCGGCAGAACGCGTAGCTCCATTTTTTGAAGGTCTTACCGCTAATTTTGATTTTCAGTTGAGTGACGAAATCAAAAATATCGTAAAATTGGCACAAATTCCCTCTTCTTTTATTTCTTCTCTTCAACAGCGATACAATTTGTTTGCTTCGTTCAATACAGAGTTTGTTGACGCAACTTTTTTATCCAATCACGACCAAGAAAGGGTTGCTAGTTTTTTGGATAATGACAAAGAGAAGTTAAAAGCCGTCGCGAATATTTTATTCACGCTTCCTGGGCAGCCCTATATTTATTATGGCGAAGAGTTGGGAATGTTGGGTAGAAAACCAGATGAACGCATCAGAGAGGCATTTCTTTGGGATGAACGCAGCAAAGACTCCGCTCGTACAAATTGGCAAAAACCGAAGTATAATACAGACTCCAAAGTTCGTCCTCTTGCCCAACAAAAAATAGACGAACAGTCTATCTATATCCATTATAAAAATTGGATTAAACAGAGAAAAGAGATTCCTTCATTCGCACAAATTTCACCTGTAAATCTATTGGATTGGCCACTAAATATAGAAGGAATTGTGAGTTTTCAACGAACACACAGCGAGGGAAATACCTATGTTTTACACAATTTGACGAATGAAGTGAAGGCTATTCCGCAAATCAAAGAGGAAGAATGGGAAATAAAATACAAGACCCCTCAACAGTCCGAATTTCAGGAGAAAATACTTTGTGTTGCGCCTTGGTCTTGTGTTGTTTTAGGTATAAAAAACAGGGAATCTGAATCACCAAGTAAAACCAACGGTTAGGAAAAAAGCACGCCCGTCAGACGGAATAATTCCTGGCCCTGGGTAAGCGTCGGCACGGCGGGTAAAGTAAGCAGTATTGAGGAGATTATTGACGGATGCTTCAAAAATCCACCGTTTGGAGAGTTGATAACTTGTGGATAAGTCCATAATTTGATACGCAGGAATGAGCCCGTTTACGGCTGAACTACTCCGAATTGCGTTGGTTGCATCTGTAAACTGTTTCGCGGTAAAGTTATATTGGTAGGTAGCTTTCCATTTTTTTCCTACGAACGAAAGTCCGCTCCGGACCATAACGGCGGGGACGAGCTCAACTTGGCGGCCACGAATCGAAGGTTCGTCGGTATTGACGTAGCGCGCATTAATCAATGAAAAATTAGCGAATACGTTAAGTGAATAGTTGGGCTTTGGTAAAAGCCAACGCATTAAGTCAGATTCAATAAAACTTTCAATACCGATATTACGCGCGTCAGAAATATTAGTTCGGAAGCGATAATCCAGAAAAAGAGGTGGTTGGTCGGAGCGTAAAAGGAGTCCAATACGGTCATTATAGCGCAAATAAAAGAGAGAGGCATCGAACTGAATTTTTCCATCTGCCAGATTTCCTCGTGCTCCAAAATCAGCAGAAAAACCTTTCTCATCTTGAATATTTGGGTCAATTTGTATGTTTGGATTATTTATCCGGATATCGTTGAAATTAATAGCGCGGTAATTTTGTGAGATATTTCCGTACCATTCAATTGCTGAGGTAGCTTTGTAACTAATACCAATACCAAAAATAGGGAAGGAGCGCAAACGAGATTGGGTTTCCTCTATTCGTCTGTCCACCAATAAGTTACCTGCTGCATCGAAAACACGTTGTTTAAAATAACCTTCAGAAAAAGTTTGAATGTTCTCCCAACGGAAACCTGGAGTAACACTCCATTTATCTGTCAGATTGAAAATATTCTCTATAAAAAAGCTGTAATTTCTGCTTGGAAATAAGAAATCGGAATCTTCTAAATTAGTTGGGTTCAAAAAGGAAAAATTGGGTAAATCTGTCGCATCTGCTTCGCCTTGTTGGCTACGTGCATTGCCTCGATACAACCGGACACCCGTCAGAAAAATAGCATTTTGCGTCCCTGTTTTATAGTAATGGATGAGTCGTGTTTCATTTCCTATATTTTGAAAAAGGCCGTCAATTAAATCCCGATTTTGCCCAAAATCAGCTACACTAATGCGTTCTAAATTCCCTAAAGATTGGCGTCTCGCAGAAATCCCGAAGAAACGCGTATTCATTTTTGTTTTGGCTGTCAGGGTATAATCAAGTGTTAAAGAAGCCAAATTCCAGTCAATGGCAAACCAGTTTCTGCTACGTAAAGATTGTCTCGGGTTTTGCTTAAAGAACGCGTCAGTAAGTCCACCGGGTTGTTTGGCGAGATAATTCATGTATGTAAAATCACCCGAAATGGCCAGTTTTTCAGTAGGTTTCCAGATGACTCCTCCATACGCCATGTCGTAGGCAAATTGGGAGTTAGGCCGCCAACCATCGCCTTGCTTGCGTTGATAAAAAGTATAATAATTCAGTTTCCCGATTTGTCCACCCAAGCTATTGAATGAATTTAGGAAGTTCCACGAACCAACAGTTTGCCGAGAAGTGAGTGAAATTTTTTGATCGGTTGGACCTTTTTTAATTTTAAAGTTCAATAAACCACCAAATTGAGTACCATATTGAAGAGAAGCAGCACCTCGAACGACCTCGATGCGCTCTAGGGATTCTGTCGGTGGTGTATAATAGCTTTCTGGATAACCAAGCGCATCTGCTGCGATGTCGTATCCGTTTTGTCTTGTATTAAAATTTGCTGTACGATTGGGTGATAATCCACGCCCTCCGATACCTAATTGTAAACCAGCGCCGTCGTTTTCCCAAATATTTAGTCCGGGTACTTTGGCAAATACTTGGCGTGCATTGTTTGTTGCAAGATTCGCTGTCATATCTTTTAAAACAATGACTTCAGACTTTTTGGCTTCAAAAATATTGAGCCCTTCTACCGAGCGAAGGCGTGTAATGCCAAAAGTTCTTTCGCGTTCGGCATTGATTTTTACCTCATCCAGTTCTTTACTCAAAATACTTAACTCAATATCGAGTGTACTTTGAGGGTTTTGTAAGGTTGTGGTTATTTCTGTTTGGTTATACCCTTCAGCAAAAGCAACCAAAGTGTAAGTTCCGTAAGGAAGAGTTAATGAATAGCGACCATCTGAACTTGTCTCGGTAAACGATTTTCCGTCTTTGGTAAATACCATAGCACCAGCAATCCCGCGGTTTTCTATTTTTACACTACCTGAAATCTTACCTTTTTGTCCTGATGTGAGGAATGGTAGAAGAAGAAATACAAAAAAATAACGCATAGTTAGTGTGTTGGTGCTGGCATAAGCCATTTTTTATGTTGCCACGAATCTGATATTCGTGCTAGATTGATAGTCGGGTCTAGTAAAAGTTGACTTGGGCGACCATTGAATGTTACATATACCTCAGCGCGAACTTCAGGAGATGGCATACCCTCTTTCTGGTAATGCTCAGCTAAAAAATGCGCAAATTGGAGAATCATATCTGGTTGCATTGCCATTTGTTTCTCTTGGTGTGGACGTAGAAATTCACTGTTGTCCACAACTCCCTCTCTGCCTGTTTTTGTGTCTTTTACGTAAAAAGTGGCTGTTCCTGCTTTTTCCATTAACATCACCCGCCAAGAGAAACGGTAACCTTCCTCCGTCCAAAATAAATTTCCTGGGTAGAGCAAATATCGCCACGGAAAAATCAGCTGAAAACCTAAATAAAGCCAAACCCACTTTGGAACCCGGATAAATTTAGACGGATTTTCAAACGCCACAGTTTTCTTCTTTATTTTACTGAGTATTTTCTGATGCCAATCTGCTGAAAAAAACAAAGGAGTTAATCCAATCATAACGATAGGAAAAACACCGATTTGAAAAAGTAAGCCGACGGCAATATGAAAAATCCAAACAAAGAAATAAGCAGGCCAACGTGTGACTTTATTCATTAAAAAGAATGGAATAAAGCTGTCATACAGCATTCCACCCCAAGAAAAAACCCAAGGAGCCCAATCGTGTGCAAATATACTACCAACGAGCGGAATAGAGTCTGCGGCAGGTAGCCAAATTTTGAGTGGCAAGGCATGAAATAGCCAATCTGCATTGATTTTTGCCAAACCCGCATATACATAAAGCAAAGCTACTTGCCATCGGAGCAATCCTACAGGCCAAAATGGAATCCAATAGACAGGATTTTTCCGACTATCCCATGCATAAGCTTGGTGGGCGGGAAGAAAGATGAGTAAAAACGAGACGACACTTACAAAATAGTAGTGATTGAGGTAATACGTGAGATCAATGAGTTGTGTATAAGTAAAACCAAGAAAGAAAAGGGTTGCAGAAATTCGGTAAAAAAAACCAAGGGTTATGCCTATCGCTGCAAGACAGAGAATCCCGTGTAAAATATAAAGATAAGGCGCATCAAGCAGCGGAACCCATTCGAATCCAAAATACTTAAACTGAAATTTGGTATGAACAAAATGGTCTTCAATCCAGCCAAGGTAGATAAAACGCAAAGTACTGAAGAGCATCAAAACTCCAAAAACCACTCGAAAAGTAACGAGTGGTTCTATGGGGAAATCATTTCTGAACCAATGTGACCAACGAAAACCCGTTTGCCAATCGTTCCAAAATGCAGTCAGTTTCTTTTTTATCAGAGCATTAATCTCCATCTCCAGAATTAAATGTAATGGCGATACCTAATAGTGAAGCCATATCACTTTTATAAAAACGTGTTAATTTTTGTAGTTCGACTCCTAAATCTTGGACAATAGATAAGTTTGTTTGAATAGATCCAGAAAGTCTTCCAGCAGGTACACGGCCTTTGGCTTGTTGTACGGCGGTGAGTTGTGTTCTTGTTTGAGCAATTAAATCTGAACCTCCCTCTACAGAGTTAAGGTATTCTTCAAATCCGACGCCATCTTGTCCTGATACGCTTTTTCCTTCCCAAATCCGTTGAATGGTAGTTAAGTGAGCTTCTAAAAACAGGAGTGATTTTCCACTGTAAAATGCTTCCACTCGTGTCGGCTCTGCAGAAGTTTGTCCAGCACGTTGCCCAGCTGGTAGTTGAACCTTGAAATTTTTAGCTGCCTCAAAACTTTTTACAAATTCATTGTACAAGATAGATGTAGAACTGCCGGCATCTGTCCCGCTATTATTTATAAATGAGGTTCGATAGCTATCCCATCCTGTACGAACCGCAGTAACTTTTTCGCGAATGTCTTCTGCTACGCGAACTGTGTATTTTCTTCTGTTTTCATTGGAAAACTTAGCTAGGATGTCCTCATTTCCTTCTGCGCTGAAAAGCAGGTAATCGAGTGCCAAAAACCCTCTGGAGTCACGTTCGAAATTATCGAAAGAGAGATTTCCTGACTGAATGGTATTTTCAATTTTTGTTGTTGACACAGGAAAAATACCGATGTTTTCGGTTAATGTTCCAAAAACAGGTAATTCACCCGGGCCAAAATTAAACGGTGTTGCCTTTTGCCAAGAAAGATAGGCGGACTCCCATGCTTGTTGTGCAGCTGAAAGTGTGGAAGTATTTGGGTTTGCTGAGAATGCCTTGACGGCTGTTTCCAGAGATATTACTTGTTGTTGCAGTTCTGAAAACGCAGGAATTATCAGATTGTCAGCCATGTTTTCTAACATGGCTTTTCTGTCAAAACTTTGGGTTGGTTGCTCTTGTTGGTTTGTGTCACACCCGAATGAGGGCAAGAAACTAATGAGAATTAAAACGATTCGTTTCATAGGATTCATAAAAATAAATAGAGGTCTATTCTATGTAAGAATAGACCTCAGCGATTATTTACCTTGCTTCAACAGTAATCCAGTTATTCCGGAAACTCTCTGTTTCTGTATCTGAAAATCCGTAAATGGATTGAAGCGTACGTCTTAATGTTACTAATTTAGCGATTTCCGTCGGGCTGTTAAGTAAGCGGTATGGTTGTGTTGCATTGAGAGAAACCAAAGCTGCATCGATTTGCGCATCTGTGATTTTCTTACCAGATGCTCCTTTAAAGCCTTGAAGGAATCCTACACATTCGCCATACGCGTGCATCGCATTGGATAGCGTTCTTTGGTCAGCATTGGTTGTACTCAAGCCTGTTTCTGTTGCGAAAAGGTAGTTGATTACAGTTGCTGCATTGATTTCTTCCCATCCTAACAAAATAGCTTGGATAGCCTCGTCTCTCTCTGTGTTGTAAGTAGTACCTGCTTTTATTGCCGCCTGTGCTTTAATGAAAGCATCTCTTACTTCTGTGTATAAACCACCAGCAGCGGGAGTACGACGTGCGCCATAATTTGCCATTAAAACATCGGGTTGCTGTGTTTTTGAGGCTGTTGGCGTGTTCGGAAAGGTTGGATTTGCACCAAATAAAGCCAATGCTTTATCTAGGTTTTCAAGTGTAGGATTTTGTAGCAATTGCTGTCCTTTGCGGAAGAAAATTAATCCGAAAGAACCTTTATCCAGAATTTGTTCAAGTTCAAGTCCTGTTTCGTCATAGAGGTACCCATTGTTTACGCCACCTTGTCCATTTTGAGCTGGTGTAAGTCCAAATTGATAGGTAGTTCCTCTAGAGGCCTTCTCAACTTCTGTGAAAAGTGCTTGATAATTGGCTAATTCGCTAGCAGGAAGTGACCGTGCGACAGAGTTTGCTCCGCCTGCTTCAAAAGTGGCCTGAATTTGAGCTGCTGTCACTACAACGCCAGATACGCGTCCTTTTTTTATTTCATCTACGAATTTGGTAAAATTTGCTCGTAGTTCGTATTCGTTTATTGTATTGGCAATAAATGCGGAACCGTCGTATGTTGTTGGAATAGAAAGTGGTTCTATTTCATTTGTCTCGCAAGATGATAGCGCGAAAGCTGCAATTGCAAGAGTTAATATGTACTTTGTCATGTGTGGAATGATTTTAATTATTCTAACGCAAAACTAATTGCTATTTAGAATAAGTCCAAATAAAATTAAATATAATTTGGATTAATTCTAAATAAATACGTTTTGTTCAGTTTAATGTTCATTCTTTTTTCAATTATTTAGGGTTTAAATTTTAAGTATAAAAAAAGCGCCGTGATTCAATCACGGCGCTTTTGTACAGGATAATGAAGATTTTTATCCTACATGGGGCAAACACAAAGGCAGATTAATAGCCGGTGTTTTGCTTAAGGTTCGGGTTCAAATCAACTTCTCTTTGTGGAATTGGAAGAATTGTTTTTGGCTGGCCAAAAGCGGCAGCCGCCGCAGTGATTCCTGTTCTACGAAGAGCTTGACCTCTACGCAATAAGTCCATTCTTCTATGCCCTTCAAAACACAATTCTTTTCTTCTTTCAGTTAGGATAGCATTAATGAAAGCCTCTTTTGAACTGAAAGTATCTGTAGTCCATGCAGGCAAGCCAGCTCTTGTACGAATTGCATTCACAAGTGTGATAGATTCTTGATTGATGCCGTTAAGCTCTGCTAGTGCTTCAGCACGAGTCAAGTAAATTTCAGATGTTCTCATGATTGGAGAAAGATCTGTATTAGTAACAGCGTCACTGAATTTCGTAGTCATTTGGCGTCTTTGTCCATCTGCAGCAGTTACAAGATTACTTAAATCTGTATAACGTTTGTCACCTGGTTCTGCCAAGAAAGCGTTAGTTAAGTCAGCTGAAATCGCACAGTCACCACGACCACCGTTTGCAGCTGGTCTGTGATAAGAAGCCCAACCACCTGAACCTGTACGGCCGTTATCTGTTGCGCTATTAATTAGTACGAACACGTGCTCTGGTGTTGGAGTTGCTCCATAGAAACCAAAGTTACCAGCAACTGCGTAGTTAGCGGAAGAAATCACTTGGCTCGCAAAACTAGCTGCTTGTTGGAACTCACCTCTGTAAAGGTGTAATCTTGCCAAGAAACCTGCGGCAGCACCTTTTGTAGCTCTACCTCTTGTTTGGTTATTGTTTGCATATGTAGCAGGGAGGTCTGCAAGAGCTTCAGTCAAATCTTTCTGGATTTGTTGGTGCACTTGATTTACAGTTGCTCTTTCAGGGAATGTTATTTCACCCGTAAATGGAGTTAACACAAGCGGCACACCTGGAGTATTTCCATTTTGCACCTGGTAGGGTTGTCCAAATTGATTTACTAAGTTGAAATATGTAATCGCACGTAAAAACTTAGCTTCTGCAACATACTGAGCTGCAAGAGCAGGCGATAATTGCGGATCCTGAATTTTCGGTACGTTATCAATTACTGCATTTGCTGCTACAATAATTCTATATTGTACTTGCCAATAGGATTGAATGGTCGCATTTGGAGAAGTAGTTACGTAATTATTGATATCCTGTAAAGTTGGGAATGAGCCAACAAATTCAGTATTATCAGACATGAAGTCTTCTACGATTTGTGGACCAGAACCAAATGCCTCTAAAAGTTGAGCCTGTGAGTAAACCCCTAAAAGAGACGCTTGTGCGTTGGCACCACTAGCGAAAGCTAATGACTCAGATAAAGATTGCTCCGGTTGAAGTTCCAATCTGTCAGAACAGCCAGAGAAAATGAACAGCCCGGCAGCTACTGAGAGTATTTTGAAATGTGTGTTTCTCATTAGTAATAATAGTTTAATGATTAAAATCCTACATTAAGACCGAAAGTAAATGTTCTTGCTTGTGGCAACGCGAAGAAGGATTCTCCTTGGACTACGTTGTTTGGCCCGTTCGCAGAAACCTCTGGATCTGGTCCTCTGAAGTTTTTGTCTTTCACTAAGAACAAGTTTTGCCCTAATGCATAAACTCGAATCGAGCGAATTACATTCTGAGTGCCAAATACAGACATTGGTAAACTGTATCCAATATTTACATTACGTAAACGTAAGAATGAACCATTCTGTAATTGCAATGTTGAAGACTGGTTGAATAGACCAGCAGTTGGTGAAGCAAGATTTGGAACAAAAGCTACGTCACCAGGCTTTTGCCAATAGTTCAATAAGTCTGTTGATTTATTGAAGCCAGGAGAGTTGATATTGTCTGTAAAACGAAGACCATCAATCAATACTTTGTTTCCATATGAATAACTAAATAAAGCTGATAAATCTATGTTTTTGTAGCTTAAATTTGTGTTGAAACCACCTACCCATTTCGGAATAGCAGAACCTACAAATACTCGGTTGTTTGCTGAATAGGTAGTAGTCGGATTACCATTTTTGTCTAACCATTCGAAGTTACCTGTTTCTGGATTCACTCCATTTGCACGAACTAAATAAAATTCGTTCAAAGAACGCCCTTCAACAGCTCTTTGTGCTGCAGAACCTTGTACGAAACGATTGCCATCCGCATCTACAGACGCGTTTGGAAGCTCCAATACTGTGTTTTTCAAGTAGGCAGAATTGATGCCGATACTCCATTTAAAATCACGTTTGTTGATAAGGTTCGCCGAGAAGTCGATATCCACCCCTCTGTTTTGCATACGACCTACGTTTTGTGCTGCACTAGCAAAACCAGTTGTGAAAGGGAACGGTACGTTCAATAGTACGCCGGAAGTTACTTTGTTGAAGTAATTTACGCTTAAATTAAAGATGTTTTTGTAGAACGTAGTATTGATACCTAAATCCAACTGAGCTGTTTCTTCCCAAGTTAAGTTCGGGTTTGGCGTTTGTATTGGACGTAAACCAGGCAAGCCGATGTAGTCAGATGCCACACCACCACCATAAAGCGCAAGTGAAGAGAAGTTACCAATTCTGTCATTACCAGCCGTACCGTAAGAAGCCGTTAACTTCATGAAGTTAATGAATTCATTATCTTTCAAGAAGTTTTCTTCTGAAATAACCCAGCCTGCACTACCTGCATAGAAAATACCATAACGGAAGTTTGTACCGAAACGAGAAGAACCGTCACGACGAACAGAACCTTCAAGTAAATATTTTCCACTTAATGCATAGTTAACACGTAAAAACTGAGACTCCAAAGCCCATTCAGAGCGGCTCTCAAAGGTTGTTGTTGGAGTTGCTGCTGAGGCTACGTTTGGTAAACCATCACTCGCAAAGCCATTACCACCTACAGCTACGTTGTCAAATAAAGACGTTTCATAGCTATAACCTGCCAAGATGCTCAAGTTACTTTTTTCTCTGTCTAGGTAATATCTCAATGTATTCGTAGATAACCATTTGTTATCAACCTGAATATCTCTGAAAGCCGAACCACCAGGCGTTAACAAGTTTACAGATCTAGTTTTGGTATCTCCACTATTGATATCCATACCGAAATCTGTACGGAAAGTTAAATTCTTAAGCAGTTTAAAATCTGCATAGACGTTACCGGTAGTTCTTCTAGATACAAATTTATTTGTATTCAATTCTTCAATCGCAAGTACGTTTTGGATAAATCCTGTATTTACAAATGCACCATTTGCATCTCTAGGAAGGATGAAAGGAAGCTGTAAGTAAGATGAAGTAAGTGGCGCGAATGTGTTATTCTCTACACCGATACGATCCATGTCTACAGTTGATAGCGCCAAGTTCGTACCAATTGTCAAGTAATCTTTTGCTTTGTGTTCCAAATTCAAACGTCCAGCTAATCTACTTAAATCGTTACCGATTGTGAAGCCACTTTCTGTTGCATACGTACCAGAAATGAAATAGGTTGTATTGCTGCTACCACCACGGGCAGATAGACTCACGTTGTTCGTACGACCTTGTTGTACCACATTGTCAATCCAATCAAAATAATCTGTTGAGAATGTCTGCGGAGCTAGACCACGAGCTGTTCTTGATGCATTTACAAATGTCGAGAACTGCTCTGTATTCATCATAGGAAGGATATTTGTTGGATTTGAGAATCCTGTAAATGTATCCAAAGACAATTCTGTCTTTTTGTCTTTTGTTCCTTTTTTCGTATTAATCAAGATAACCCCATTGGCACCACGTGAACCGTAAATCGCTACCGCAGCTGCATCTTTCAATACAGACATAGACTCGATGTCGTTCGGATTGATGTTCAATAATGGGTTAAGTCCTGTTCCACCACCTTGTGCACCAGATAATTCACCGTCATTCAGAGGCACACCATCAATTACGAACAAAGGCTGTCCACCACCTGTAATAGATGCTGAACCACGGATACGAATAGATGGGTTTGAGCCAAGTACCCCAGAAGACGAAACCATTTGCACACCAGCTGCTTGCCCTTGAAGCAATTGTTGTGGTGATAAAGCAGGCCAGTCTTTTATAGATTTTGACGATAGAGTAGAAATAGATTGTGTGCTCAATTTTTTCGATTGCTCACCGTAACCTACTACGACAACTTCATTTAAAAGCTGCTCATCCTCAGATAGAGTTACGTTAATAGTTGAACGGTTTCCAACTGAAATTTCCTGAGACAAAAATCCAACATACGAGAAAACGATAGTTGCTTTTCCATCTACATCTACCGAATACTTACCAGCTGCATCGGTTACAACGCCTGTTGTTGTCCCTTTTACCGATACACTTACACCTTGTAAGGCGCTTCCGTCTGTGGCAGAAACAACGCTCCCGGTGACTTTCCGTGCCTGAGCCATCGCTCCGAAACTCAAGGCCAGACCAACCACTAGGCTGAATAGAGATTTGATTCTCATAACATTGATTTGGGTTTAGTTTTAAAATTGAATGATTGCAAAACTACACTTTTTTGAAAATGAATGATAGCTCTGCGAATGCTTTATAACTATTCCAAGTTGAAATTTGTTTTTAATTTGGTTATTTAATCTTTTTATAATATAAAATATATCTATTATTCCCTAATTGGCAAATATCATTCAACTTCATTTTTGATGAATACAAAGGTAATTATATATTTTTTGCGCTTGAAGCCTATGTTTGTCATGACAAATATCCATACACATTCCTCATCTCTATTTTAAAAGTTTCCTTAAATGTTTTTAAAAAATAGTATTTTTCTTAGTTTATGTCTTTGAGTTGAAAGGGGAATATTTAGCATTTTTTTATCTTACCCGAATGTCCAATTTATTTGATTATCTCCTATTAAGTAGTGTATCTACTTAATAATAAAAAAGTTATCCACTTTTCTGTAGAAAACAGAATACTTTATTACCTCATGTTGGATAGAGTAAGAAGTTACTTTTAATACCAAAGAAGTTAGTTTCTATTTCTAGGAATAATTTTAGTCAAGTAGAAGTATTTTCATCTAGTTTAGATTACCATTAAATGAAAAAACCTGACTAGTTTTCACTTGGTCAGGTTTTTCAAAAGAACTCAATTTATATTCTTTAAACGATCAATAGCCAGGGTTTTGCTCGATTGGAGATGTATTGTTGTTAATAATTTCCTCCAACGGAATTGGCCAAATAAACAAATGGCTGCTATACGGAATGGCGTGATCTGTTGGGATAGCCCGATCAGTGGTATAGAAGTTTACATTTGTGATTGATCTTGTTGTTGCTTTCGCAGGGACACCCGTCATAAGACCTTCACCAGCTAGGCGGTGAATATCAAAGAAACGTCTTCCTTCTGCTAAGAACTCAATACGACGCTCTTGGAAGATAGCCGTCAATAAGCTAGTTGCATTCGCAAAGTCTGTAGTTGCATACGCAGGTACAGAAGCGGGAAGTGCCCGGCTACGAACAGAGTTTAACAAACTAACTGCTAATTGCGTGTTCTGTTGTTGACCAGGGCGAGCATATGCTTCCGCTGCGTTAAGAACTACTTCAGCAAAACGTAGAATGGGGTTCGGATCTGTGTAAGTAACTGGATCTGTATATTTGTCTGTGTAGTAACCTGTTGCATTTGAGCTGGTTAAAGTTCTTCTCGTATCTTCAGCATGCCAGAATGGTGCACGCCAAATCAATGGACTTATTTTTACTAAGCCACGTCCACCTTTTGCTGGGTTTCCGAACATGGAACCAAGTGCACCATTTACGCCAGGGTTAGCCTCTGGAGAGTTCGCAAAAGAGAAAATATTGTCAGATGAAACACCCCCACTACGGAATGGTGCAGCTACATTGGCTGTTAAGGAGTAATCACCTTTGATTTTTTCGTACTCAGCAATAACACCTGCCCAATCTTGCATGTGTAATTTTATACGTGATTTCAAGGCAATAACACTTCCTTTTCTTGCACGAAATACCGTTTTTGCACCTGTAAACAAACGTTCGGCTTCATCTAAGTCCGTTAAAATTTGTTGGTAATCTTCTGCAACTGTACCACGGCCAACTGCTTCTCCTACTGGAACTTTTGGTACATCATTTACTGCCACAGTTCTATAAGGAATACCAGGAGAGGTACGTCCATTAGGATCTGAATACGGACGTGCATAGTTTACCACTAATTCATGATGACCTAAAGCACGCATAAACAACATTTCAGCTCGGTAATTATCTCTCTGTGCTTGTGTTAATGTACCGTTTTGAAGCGCCACATCTAAGTTTTCCAACACGATATTTACTCGATTGATGGTACGGTAGATAGAAATCCACATACCATTATTGTTTGCTGTTTGTGGGTTGTAACCACCTACGTACGTAATTTCATAGAACAATTGATCATTGTACATGTCTTCTCCGCGCATTTCGTTCTGTTGAACGTTAGCTGCACCGAAAGGATAACCACGTTGCACTGATCCCAAATAAAAGCCTCTCTGTGCGGCTTCGTACACACCTACAACAGCTGACTCAATTCGTGCTGCCGTTCCAAATGCCTCTTGATCTGGAATTAAGTCAGCAGGGGAAAGATTAGTTACATCACATGAGCTGACAAGGTTTGTAAGTGCCAAGCTCAGCAGTAACATTTTTATATTTTTTGCATATTTCTTCATAATACTACTTCAAATTTGATGATTGACAATTAGAACCCTACGTTCACACCTACTGAAACTGTACGGACAACTGGTGCCACGTTCCAATCAACTCCAAAGTTTAATTGACCTGAAAACTGGTTTGCTTCTGGATCTAAACCTGAATATTTCGTGAAGGTGAATGGATTTTGTACCTGTGCAAAAGCACGTACATTCGAGATGGAGTTTCCAAATGCTTTTTCCAAAGCTGTTCTCGGTACGGTGTAACCTAAAACGATGTTTTGGATACGGATAAAGTCACCTTTCTCGATGAATCTTGAGTTAGATGCAGATGTTTGGAACATGTTCGCATCTTGACCTGAGTATAGCTTAGGAATGTCTGTTACTTGTCCTGCTGTTGTCCAACGGTCTAAAATACGCGCATCGTTGTTTGAGAATCCTTGACCAAGTAACCCTCTGTACGTCTCGTTCATGATGAAGTTACCACCTGAGTAACGTGTGAAGATTTCAGCATCGAAGTTTCCGAAGTTGAAAGAGTTACTCCATCCACCTTGCCATCTTGGTAACGTATTACCCAAAAATTCTTGTGTTGGTCCTGCTGTAGCCGTAGATACGTTTTCAGGGTTTGATGGGTCGTATGTTCTCCAACCAATAGCACCTGGGCGTAAGTTGTACTGTACAATTTGCTCGCCTCGGTAGTACATTGGATTTCCGTTAGCTGCATTAACACCTGCCCAACGGAATCCGTAAAGCTGTGCAATTGGCCCGCCTACTTCTGTACGGTTGTATGTAGAAGTCAATGGTTGTACTAAGTTCGTTACCTCGTTACGCAACCAAGTAAAGTTGAAGTCTGTGTTCCAGGTAAATCTACCGGCTTTGATAACTGGTGTGGCAATTCTGAACTCTGCACCTGAGTTAATCATGGCGCCAACGTTTTGGTTGATGCTGTTACCCGGTACACCCAGTGAAGGGATTGTAGGTGCAGATAAGATCAATCCATCAATGTTGTTCGTGAAATAGTCTCCAGAAAGTGTTACCTTTCCGATAGTCATATCAAAACCAACATTCAATTTTTTAGAAGTTTCCCACTGTAAACCAGCATTGCCTACACGTGCATAACCAATACCAGCACCAGCACCACCTAAAACTGGATTAAAACCACCAATCGCAGCAAACGTACCGATTTCTGTATTACCTACTTCCGCATACGAAGCACGTAGTTTCAAATCTGAGATAATTTCTGACTGAAAGAACTCTTCGTCAGATACACGCCAACCCACTGATCCACCGAAGAACGTACCTCTTTGGTTCTCACGTGCAAGGTCAGAAATACCATCATTACGTAAGGTAAATGAAGCCAAATAACGTCCTTTGTAGCTGTAGTTGAAACGACCAAAGTATGAATCAAAACCACGCTCAGAAAATCCACCACTTGAGAATTGGTTATTGTATGAACCTGTAATTAGGTTACGACCACGGTAGAAGTTGTCAGAAATCGCTGTTCCCCAACCTGCAAAGCTATAGAAGTTTGTGTATTGGTACTCAGCCCCTGCTGTCAAGTTAATCGTATGATCTTCACCGATAATAGTCTGGTAGTTCAATGTATTTTGCCAGTTCCAACGGAAAGCCGGGTTATATGCCATGTAAACATATCCGTTTGAGCTACGACCATCTCCGTGACGTGGATCTAATGACTGAAAATCATCCGCCAAAGTTAAGTCAACCCCGATTTGTGTACGTGCAGTCAAGCCTTGTAGAATATCTACTTCTGCAAACGCATTTCCCAATATTCTGTGTGCACGGCTACGATATAAGTTATTCTGAATGACAAATCCAATGTTTGGAATATTGTTATCAGGACCTGCTAAGTTTGCACCAAAACCAGTTGTTGCACCATCAGCCGTTACGTTAAATCCATCGAAACGAGTGTTCGCCTCATCATAAATAGGTACGTTAGGTAACGCTCTTGTTGCGTTGTAAATCGCACCAGATAGTGAGTTTGCACCGTTGTTCAGTCCTAAAATCTCTGTCAATGAATAAGACATAGATGTTCCCATTCTGATTGACTTAGAAACCTTGTGATCTAAGTTTGCACGGAACGAATATCTTGATAAATCGTTCGGTTTAATAGCAGATTGTTGATCTGTAAAGCCAAGTGAGAAGAAGTATTTCGTTGCTTCTGAACCACCAGCCACAGATAAGTTGTGTTGTTGGGTCATTCCTGTACGGAAAATGAAATCCTGCCAATCTGTATTTACACCAGGGTTAGCCAAAGGCGCTTGGTTGGCATTACGACGTTTCTCGTTCGCGATTTCTACAAACTGATCTCCTGTTAATAAATTGAAACGATTAACCGCTTGGTTTGTACCTACACTTGTGTTGTAATTTACTTTTGCTTTTCCAGCAGCACCGCGTTTTGTCGTGATAAGGATTACCCCATTCGCTGCACGTGAACCGAAGATAGCCGTTGCTGAACCGTCTTTCAATACCTCAAATGACTCAATATCAACAGGGTTGATATTTGCTAATGGGTTCGAAGAATTGACCGCTGAACGATCTGCATCTACCACTGGAACTCCATCAATAACAATCAATGGGTTCGCACTTGAGCTAATTGAGTTGACTCCACGTACACGAATAATCGGACGTGAACCCAAAATACCACTTGGTGTCGTGATTTGAACCCCTGGTGCACGACCTGCTAATTGTGATTCGAACGAAGCTGTAACTAAGTTTTCAATGGATTTTCCACTAACTGATACCACAGAACCCGTGATTTCACGACGCTCTTGTGTACCATAACCTACTACAACGACCTCATTCAAGAGTTTTTCGTCCTCTGATAAGGAAATATTAATGACGGAGCGATTACCAACAGGTACTTCTTGACTTAAAAAGCCAACATAAGAAACAACTAATGTTGCTTTTCCTTGTACATCAAGTGAATATTTACCGTCTGCATCTGTTGCAACACCTGTTGTTGTGCCTTTGATAGATACGCTGACACCCTGAAGAGCCACGCCGTCAGCACTTGAAGTCACTGTTCCCGTGACTTTTCGCGCTTGTGCGAATGCTCCGAAACTCAAGGCCAGACCAATCACTAGGCTTAATAGAGATTTGATTCTCATAACATTGATTTGGTTTAGTTATAAAATGAATAAATGCAAATTTACAATTAATTAATCCTGATAATTACTGTACACGTAAATTTTATAACTATTCCAAGATATAGTTTGAATATAATTTATTAAAACTGTATTTTTTTGATATACAATATCTTATTTTCCCCCTTTTTTAATAGATTATTTATATATTTTGTAATAAAAATGTATAAAAGAAATACCTCAAACGTAATTTTATAAAATATACTTAATAAAACAATTATTATTTTGTTTATTATTGTTAATGCAACTATTTTAAATATTTTATTTCGAAAAATTTAATTATTCCAATATTTCTTAAATGTAATTTGTTGTTTTTAGCTTTTTATATGAAGTGGGAAATTCCATGTAACGAGATGTATTTACAAATAGAATAGTTACGAAAAAAAATAAATATTTAAATGTATATATAAAAAATTGGCATGTGAAATGTATTCATTCACACGCCAATCAGCTACTTATAAGTAGAATTTTACGTCTCTTTTACGTGACAATTACATCAATTTCATGCCATTATAAGGATCAATCAGTGCAATAGAACCATCTTCTCTATGTGTCAATGGAGTCATTTTTACTGACCTTAAATGTGTCACACCTTTTGAAAGACTAGAATCATGATAAAATAAATACCATTGTCCCTCAAATAAACAAATGGAATGGTGGGAAGTCCAACCGACAACCGGCTCTAGTATTCTCCCCCGGTAGGTAAATGGGCCGTACGGATTGTCTCCCGTCGCATAGCAAATGTAATGCGTGTCTCCTGTTGAATAAGAGAAATAATACACTCCATTGTATTTGTGTACCCAAGATGCCTCAAAAAAACGGCGTTCATTATCCCCCGCTCGCAAGGGCTCCCCCTGCTCATCGACAATTAAAATTTCTCGGACAGGTTCCGCCAATGATACTAAATCGTCTGATAATTTAGCTATCCTTGGTCCCAAAGCAGGTGCATATTCCGCTGGTTCTCGGTGTGCTTTATTGTATTTATTCTCTCGGTAAGATTGCAATTGCCCTCCCCAGATACCGCCAAAATATAGATAATAACTACCATCTTCGTCTTCAAATACAGCTGGATCAATAGAGTAAGTACCTTCTATTGGATTCGGTTCAGGATGAAAGGGACCACTCGGTTTGTCGCCAATTGCCACACCTATTTGGAAAATCCCATCCGCTTTTTTGGCTGGAAAAAACAGATAATATTTGCCATCTTTATGTGCAGCATCTGGCGCCCACATCTGTTTGTCCGCCCACAAAACGTCTTTCACATGCAAAGCAACGCCATGGTCTTCTACGTGTGCACCCGGCTTCTCCATGGATAAAACGTGGTAGTCTTCCATTGCAAAATGACTTCCCAAATCATCAAACGGAATACCCGCCTCTATATCATGTGAAGGATAAATATATATTTTCCCCTCAAAAACATGTGCAGAAGGGTCTGCAGTGTAAATATGATTTACCAAAGGAGCGGAAATCGCTTGACGTGCTAGTTCATCAAAATTTATATTATCGATAGGATCTTCAGGCATCTTTTCTTCTAATTTTTAATTCACTTTCAATTTTTTTCTCCATCGATTTTGTAATGACGTAGCCCGTCAATAATAGGGCGGCAGATAGTAAGGTCAATCCAGGGTAAAGACTTACAGACCATAAAATTCCCTGGGTTGTATCTGTGGTTTGCTCCATCGACTCTGCAATGTACCCGTACATAGATAATAAACCTGCGCCAATGGCACCACCTAAACTTAACCCGACTTTTAAGCCAAATATCATAGCTGAAAAAATAATGGCGGTTGCCCGGCGGTTATTAACAAGTTCGGAGTAATCGGCAACGTCAGCAATCATAGCCCATAATAAAGGAATAGTCACACCATATGTAAACCCATGGGCAAGTTGGGTAGCGAAGACAAGTCCAATGGATTGGTTCCCATAAAATAAAAAGGCAATGAGACAAAAGGCAGAAAGTGCTAGGAAAATCCCAAAAACATCGCGTTTTCCAAAGGCATCTGCGAGAGGTTTTGAAAATCCAATTCCGAAAATCATGCAAATGATTCCGCCTGCATTGAACAAACTAAAAGCTGATGTTGGCGCATCTTCTGGCCAAGCAAAGGCGGTTAAACCAATAGAGGTAAGTCCACTATTTAATGCAGCAATACCAGATACAAAGCCAATGTCACCTAAGAATTTTGTGAGGGCTTCTGGGTCGAGATAGTATTTGAAATAATAAATATACATGCCGCCTTTCAAGGAAAGGGTTACAAAGACCAAGATAGTTACACCTAGCATTATCAACCACGGTTTGTTTTTGAGCAAGTCTGTGAGGTCTTCTTTGATAGAGCCAGTCTGTCCGGCAGCAGGTACAATGCGCTCACGCGTGGTGAAAAAGGTTATTAAAAAGAAAATAGTACCAACTACAGCAAAAATGAAAAGCGTAGTAGAAAATCCCTTTGCTTGGTCGCCTTCTCCTAGAATCAATACCAAAGGAAGAAGTAATGCTTGGATGATGAATTGGGCAATCATCACGGCAACAAAACGGTAGGAGGAAACAGAGTTTCGCTCCGCCATGTCACCGGTCAATACGCCACTAAGGGCAGAATAGGGGAGGTTGTTGGCGGAGTAAATGAGGACGAGGGCAAAATAAGTAACTAATGCATAGATAATTTTTCCAGTCTCCCCGAAATCAGGCGTAGAAAAAGCAAGTAAAGCAATGACGCCAAACGGAACGGACGTCCAGAGAATCCAAGGGCGAAATTTTCCCCATCGGCTGACGGTTCTGTCCGCAATAATCCCCATAATGATGTTGAAAAAAGCACCGACAAAGCCGCCCACAAAAATAATAGCACTAGCTGCTCCAGCAGAAATCTTGTAAACATCGGTGTAAAAGAAAGCAAGGAAGGTCATCAAGGTCTGAAAAATCAGGTTGGCAGCCAAGTCTCCGAGACTGTACCCTACTTTTTCAACCACAGATAATTTGGATTGATTCATTTGAAGGTTCATTTTTAAGGTTGAATAACAGTATAATAAGCAGGTTTTGGTTTTAGGTTTCTATCAAATAGTAAGGGATAGTTGGTGCGTCCGGGGATTGGCCAGCCGTTTAACCAAGAGTGCCCATCTTCGACACCCCAAAAGGTAACACGCGTTATCTTATCTTGATAGCGGCGAAATAACTGAAACAGATCGCCATACTCTTGTGCCAATTTGTTCTGTATCTCTGTGGGTAAACCAGCTGGATAAGGATTCATTGTTGAATTAGCCTCGTATCGTTGATTGACATCCGCACCCGTTAAATCCCATGGATTAGGTAGTACAGTAATATCCAATTCTGTAAACATGACCTTTATACCTAACGCACTAAATTCTTGAATGCTTTTTTCGATTTCTTCCAAGGGTAATCCTTTTATACTCCAGTGTCCTTGAATCCCAACTCCATCAATCCGGATACCTTGTGCTTGTAATTTTTTGATCAATGAAATAGCTCCCGCTCTTTTCAAGGGTTGTTCTATATTATAATCGTTGTAATATAATTCAGCATTTGGGTCTGCTTCGGCTGCTAAACGAAACGCTTCTGCGATGTAATCTTCGCCTAGCAGTTTGAAAAACAAAGATTTTCGTAAAGAACCATCCTCCTCCAACGCTTCATTCACAACATCCCAACCGTGAACTTTCCCTTTGTACCGCCCCACAATTGTATGGATATGTTCTCTCATAAACAAACGCAATGAGTCAGGATTCTGAATTTGGTGGACGAATGGGGATAATTGACTGTGCCAAATCAAGGTATGGCCAATGGTTTCCATTTTATTTTTTTTGCCAAATTCTACAAAACGGTCTGCCATTTCAAACGTATATTTACTCCATTCTGGGTGAATGTTTTCACACTTCATGTGATTTTCTGGAGTCACAGAGTTAAACTCTCGTTTGATTAATTTTTGTGCTCGATTATCTTTTTCAAGAATGTGGGAGGCTCCCATGGCTACTCCCATTGTAAAATTTCTTTGGTATGCGTCCTTCAACGATGTTTGTGCTGTAACTCCTAGACTCACAGAGATACAGATACTTACTAGTAAACTTTTCTTCATTGTATTTATAGAGTGGTTGATATAGGTTTCTGCATCATTCGTCTTCTTTCATTTAGATGTAATCAATTGAAATGAAAGATAAATGCGTCAAGTCTTTTTACAGCTTGTTATGCTGTACTAAAAGTACAATTATTCTCAATTTTTTTCAAAATCAATCAACTAGTTTCTAACGAATGAAAAACCAATATGCGTCGGTGAGAGATATTTGTTATTTATAGATATGTCAAAACGTGTGAGTTGATTCAGCAAAAAACAAAAACGGGTGTAGCTTGTGAGCCACACCCGTTTTATTTATTTGATAGAGAGAATTACTTCTCTTTTTTCATCACTGCATCCGCGATGTTCTGAGGAACAAAGTCGTAGTGCGAGAATGTCAAGTTAGCTGTTGCACGACCAGATGTGATTGTACGCAAGTCTGTTACATATCCGAAAAGTTCAGACAAAGGCACATCCGCTTTGATTACCTGCGAACCTGCTTTTGTATCCATCCCTTTCATCATACCACGACGGCGGTTTAAGTCACCTGTGATAGGTCCGGTGTATTCGTCTGGAGTGATAACTTCAAGTGCCATGATTGGCTCAAGTAATTTTGCACCTGCTTGACGAGCCGCTTCCTTGAAACCGATACGAGCTGCCATCTCAAAAGAGAATGCATCTGAATCGACATCGTGGAATGAACCGTGGAACAAACGAACTTTCATGGAATCCAAAGGATAACCTGCTAATGGACCCGCTTTCATCGCTTCGTCAAATCCTTTTTGGATAGAAGGAATAAATTCTCTTGGAATTACCCCACCCACGATTTGATTAACAAATTGCAAGCCTTCTTTTTTCTCTTTTCCTTCCTCGTGATCGTCACGTGGTCCGATTTCGAATACGATGTCGGCAAATTTACCACGACCACCCGTTTGTTTCTTATATACTTCACGGTGTTCGAAGTTCTTCGTAAGTGCCTCTTTGTAAGCTACTTGAGGAGCACCTTGGTTTACTTCTACTTTAAACTCACGACGCATACGGTCAATGATGATTTCTAAGTGAAGCTCACCCATACCACGAATGATAGTTTGACCAGTCTCTTCGTTCGATTCTACTTGAAGTGTTGGATCCTCTTCGATTAATTTCGTAATCGCATTCGAGAATTTATCTTGATCGGCTGTTTTCTTCGGTTCAATCGCATACCCGATAACTGGATCTGGGAATACCATTGATTCCAAAACGATTGGGTGCTTCTCATCAGACAAGGTATCTCCCGTTTTGATATCTTTGAAACCAACTACTGCCGCGATATCACCCGCCTCTAATTGGTCAATTTGATTTTGCTTGTTAGCATGCATCTGGAAGATACGTGAAATACGCTCTTTGTTACCAGAACGGTTGTTCAATACGTAAGAACCAGAAGGAAGAGTACCCGAGTACGAACGGATGAAGCAAAGACGACCTACGAATGGGTCGGTAGCAATTTTGAACGCCAAAGCTGCAAATGGTTGTGTAGCATCTGCTTGACGGAAAATTTCCTCGCCTGTTCTTGGATCTGTACCTTTGATTGCCTTTCTATCCAATGGAGAAGGTAAAATTCCCATTACATAGTCAAGCATCGTTTGAACACCTTTGTTTTTAAAAGATGAACCACAAAGCATAGGAACAATCTTCATGCTGATGGTTGCTGCGCGAAGAGCGGCTAAAATCTCATCTTCAGTGATAGAGTTTGGATCTTCGAAGTATTTCTCCATCAAAGATTCGTCAAATTCAGCAACAGCTTCAAGAAGTTTCTCTCTCCATTCTGTAGCTTCTTCTACCATATCTTCTGGGATTGGCACTTCTTTGAAAGTCATACCTTTATCTTCTTCATTCCACTCAATACCGCGGAAGTTAACTAGGTCAACGACACCACGGAAGTTTTCTTCGGCTCCGATAGGTAATTGAAGCGGAACTGCATAGCTACCTAGCATTTCTTTTACTTGCTTCACTACGTTCAAGAAATCCGCACCAGAACGGTCCATTTTATTGACAAAACCCAAACGTGCTACGTTGTAGTTGTTTGCCAAACGCCAGTTTGTTTCAGATTGAGGCTCAACACCATCAACAGCACTGAAAAGGAATACCAAGCCGTCCAAGACACGAAGTGAACGGTTTACCTCTACGGTAAAGTCCACGTGACCTGGGGTATCAATAATGTTGATATGGTAGTTGTCTCCTCTGTAAGGCCAAGTTACAGTAGTCGCAGCAGAAGTAATTGTGATACCTCTTTCTTGCTCTTGTTCCATCCAGTCCATGGTGGCAGCACCGTCGTGTACTTCACCAATTTTGTGGCTAACTCCAGCGTAATACAAGATACGCTCTGTGGTGGTGGTTTTACCGGCATCAATGTGAGCGGCAATACCAATGTTTCTAGTAAATTTTAAATCGCGAGCCATTTAATAAAAAATAGTTTACTGTTATTTTGTAGTAAGTTCTTTCTAACGCAAAATGCTGTACTACTACATATACTGAAGAGACACCTGTTATCTTTATAAAAGGGAGACTATTCGAGTAACATTTCGGGGGGCAAAGGTACAAACTAAATTGGAAAATAGAAAAAACTTCGCTAATTCATTTGTTATTAGTTTATTATGTGTGCTGCTTGCCACTCAATAAAGTTAATGCCATTTATTCTTTATTTTGTTTGTTAATTTGTAAATTGCTTTCATCTAATTGTCTATTTCCCTAAAGATAGATTTTTATTTGAAGGTTTTTTCAATGCATTCATTCTTAGGGCAGTTACTAGAAATCTAATACAATACAAATGGCAAAAAAAACAAACGAACATGAGGAAGAAACGCAAATCAGCATTGAGCTTCCTGAAGAAATCGCAGAAGGAGTGTACGCGAATCTAGCAATGATTTCACACTCCAATTCTGAATTTATCCTTGATTTCATCCGTCTTATGCCCGGTGTACCGAAAGCAAAGGTAAAATCTCGTATCATTCTAACTCCTGAACACGCTCTTCGGCTTGTCATGGCTTTGCAAGACAATATCGCAAAATTTGAAAATTCATTTGGCGAGATAAGCCCGAACGAAAACCCAAGCCCGTTTCCGATGAATTTCGGTGGGCCCGTCGGGGAAGCCTGACGCTACTCGCTTTGTTTTCAAGTAGATGGCAAACAAAAAACACATATTTTTTGTGTAAACAGAAAAATATCGTATTTTTGCAGTCCTTTTTACCAAAAAAGGATTAATTTTTTATTTAAAACCATTTTATTTCGCAATGCCTACTATACAACAGTTAGTAAGAAAAGGAAGAGAGACTCTTGATTACAAATCTAAGTCACCGGCATTGGATTCTTGCCCACAGCGTAGAGGGGTTTGTACACGTGTATATACAACAACACCTAAGAAGCCTAACTCGGCTTTGCGTAAAGTTGCTCGTGTGCGTCTAACCAATCAAAAAGAAGTGAACGCCTACATTCCAGGTGAAGGTCACAACTTACAAGAGCACTCAATCGTATTGATTCGTGGTGGTCGTGTGAAGGATCTTCCAGGGGTACGTTATCACATCGTGCGTGGTGCTTTGGATACCGCAGGTGTAAACAACCGTAAACAAAGTCGCTCGAAGTATGGTGCTAAACGTCCTAAACCAGGTCAAGTAGCAGCAGCTCCAACAAAAGGTAAGAAGAAATAATACACCGGTTATGTATCTGACGAGGCCAATAGCACGCTAATGTCCTCTTTGAATAATATATAACAGGGAAGTAATATTTCGGTTTCCAACCAAAATGTGAATTAGTTTTCAACAGTAAAACGAAACCTCATTAAAGAGATTTTTTAAAATGAGAAAAGCAAAACCAAAAAAGCGTTACGTACTTCCTGACCCTAAGTTCCGTGAAGTAACCGTAACGAAATTTGTAAACAACCTAATGTTTGACGGAAAGAAAAGCCTTGCTTATGGCATTTTCTACGGTGCATTGGAAATTGTTGAAAAAAGAACAAGCGAGAACGGTCTCGAAGTTTGGAAAAAAGCATTGGGCAATGTAATGCCTGCTGTGGAAGTGAAAAGCCGCCGTGTAGGTGGAGCTACGTTCCAAGTTCCTACGGAGGTTCGTGCAGAACGCCGCCAATCTTTAGGTATGAAATGGATGATCAACTATGCGCGTAAACGTGGTGAAAAAACCATGACTGAGCGTCTAGCGGGTGAAATCATCGCTGCCTCAAAAGGAGAAGGTGCTGCCGTTAAGAAAAAAGACGATACACACCGTATGGCAGATGCCAACAAAGCATTCTCGCACTTCAGATTCTAATCGTCTCTGTGGTACGAAACCAAAAAAGGCTATCCTGAAAAGGGTAGCCTTTTTTGTTGTTTAGTGCCTCAAAATATTCATCCAAAGAGTAAATTACGAAGCCAATTTGTGCTTTGGATACTAGAAAACTAACTTATTTGGGGGTAGAAACGACCTCAAGTATTTTTTCCATTAAGTCTTCCAGACGTTTGAGACGTTCTCCCGATACATCAGATAGGTTCGTTCTACGATAATTAATACCGACACCATTTTTTTCTTGGAGGTTGATTTCTCCGTCCCAGCCAAAAAGTTGTTCGAGGGTGAGGTGGTATAAATCAGCTATTTTCTGAATATGTAGGAGGCTAACATTAGCCACCTCTCCATTTTCAATTTTTGAATATCCTGACTGAGAAATGCCGAGGACAGAGGCTACGTACTCTTGTTTGTACTGATGAAATTCGCGCAAAGTCCGTATTTTATGGCTTAAATGATTCATGGTTGGGAGCGTTTAAAGGTAGAAAGCGTATTATTTTGGGTAGCCCAATTTCTGGACTCTTGAAGTGAAATAGCAGGGACAAGCTCATGTACGGTTAGTGGGAATGTGCCACGTAAAGTGCAACCAACTGCTTCTATTCTACAACAATAGCCTGTATTTATGTACACAATTATACATGCTTGGCGGCAAATTAAAATAAAATAAGTGAAAATAACGCGCGAAATGTTGAAAATAAAATATTCCTACCAGTACTAATTTTAAGCTTCTCAAATTAGCCATTTCTAAAATAAAGCCCAAAATTTGACCCAACCAAGCACAACCGAACTTCGGCCGGGTGAGGGAGGGGTTGGGAGTTGAAATTTTAATTTATTAATTGAATGAAAATGAAAAGAGAACTAAGTTTAGAAGGTCTTGGAGTTGTTGAAATCAATAGCTCTGAAAAACAAGATTTACAGGGAGGTGGATGGCTTGCTGAAGTAGTTGCTTCAGTGGTGCACTACGTAAAATGTAGTTGTCATAGCCCTTCGGGAGAGTATCATGATGCAATGAAAAACGCTAACCACGGGGGTATTAGATAATAAAAAGGTGTCATTTTGAAATAAAATATTTAAAGTAACAGAAAATATGAAAAAAATTGAGTTAAAAAATCTTGATTTAGTAGAACTTCCAAATGAAAAAACATTGAATATCTATGGTGGGTTTGATATTAGGGGTGGTTTCGTAGGGTGGCTTATTGGCGAGGTACTAGATGGTATAGGTGCTGGACTGGCAAAACCTTGTAAACCTTGTCCTTGTAAATGATTAAAAAAGCAGTAGAAAATAATTTACATTTCTACTGCTTTTTTTAAATATTTTTCATGTATGATAAAATTTAAAAGACATTTGTTCGCTTTCTTTCAATTCGTAAAAAATCCAAACCAGCCTGTTTATCTTACAATTTCTCGAGAAGAAAAAATACGAAATGTTTGTGTTTACTTCTTACTGATACAGTTTAGCATTAGTGGTATTTTGTTGTGGTATCCCGTGGCACTTGCTGAGAAATTTCATTTGTTCAATACGTTAAATTCAACCGTTGAAGAAGATGTTCTAACGACAATTATATCCGCAATAATTGTTGCACCATTGATAGAGGAGTGGTTATTCAGATTTCCGTTGGGAGAAAATAGACACAAACCTTACTTTAGATGGTTGTATTATGGCATTTCAATACTTTTTGGTTTGGTACATATTTTTATTTATGACCTTGATGCTACCCATTTGCCTTATATTCCTTTCATCACCATGACCCAAATTTTTAGTGGTTTTATGTTTGGATACATTCGCATTGTGTATGGATTTTTATATGGTATTTTACTACATGCTTTATTCAATACGTTGGGCGTAATTTGGGAATATACGATTGGGTTTAGTTTGTAGTCTGCGTTCATGTTTTAATATCCGAACTGAATGTTTTATTTAGATGTATTGGTTTGGTTTATATTCTTAACTATTGGATGTAGGATTCCTATTCTTAGAATTGTCTAAAAGTGTAAAATGTGTAATTTTTCAATTCAAATTTGATTTTTTAACTACATTTCATCATCCTTTACTATGAGTTTCACATGATTTTAACGATTATTTTGGTGATTTTTAATGTGCTTCCATTGTTCGTTTTTCGCAGAAACAGAGAAGTATATCAAAAGCTAAAGAGTGTCATCTATTCTGTTTGGGCGGCTACGTGCGTAGTCATGATTAACTATTTTTTAAGTGAAAGTAAATCATTGGATTCCTTTGTTGCGAAAATAAATGATATTTCATTTCTCCAGTTTTTGCTGTTTATATTTATTTCAGAGGTCTTTGATTTCTTCACAAAGTCAAAGAAAAGGTGAATGTGGTTGATTTTGGTGTATTTAACTTTTTCAAACTATATTACATTAAACCAACCGTTGGCTTGATAGGACTTGAAAAATATGCTCTAAACAAATGAATAAAAAATCACCTAAATTTTACAATTATCCGGTTCTGTTTTTGACGTTTTCACTCTTGCTAGGCAGCATTGTTTTACTGTTTTGGACGTATTCCATAATTTGGCCAAGCCAGTTTTCCATTGTATATGCGCAAAAAGTTGTATTCTTCTGGGGTTATTATTTGATTGCCATTATTTTTGGAAGTTTGTTCTTTGGGGTTATTCTCCATGAGTTACTTCACGGCGTAACCTTGGCTTATTTTAGTCCAAATAAATTCAAAGACATTCGGTTTGAAGTCAATGCTCTGTTTGTTTATTGCCACTGTAAAGCTGCGCTGCTCCGAAATCAATATATTTTGGCTGCACTCATGCCTGTAGGTCTGTTAGGTTTTCTACCCATAGGTTTGGGTCTTTGTACGGGTAGTATGTACCTATTTTTATTTGGCATTTTTCAAACTTTCTCCTCTGTATTCGATGTCTATGTAGCCATTAGGCTTTTTCAAGTTCCCAAATACGTATTGGTTCAAGACTATTCTGATAGGGTCGGATACCAACTAATTTACCCTTCTAATGCCATCCCTACTTCCTGATACCTTCCTAGAAAATACGACCCATCTGTACTTACCTAGTGTACGAACCAAAACGAGACGTATATATATGACGCTTGTTTTGTCTGTTTTGGCATTTTTCGGTGCTACCTTCTGGATTCTGATAGATGTATCTTTCTCAGCACCTGGTGTCATTCGTTCATCTGCTGAACGTACAGAGCTACGGGCACTTGTAAGTGGTCGAGTGGAGCACGTGTATGTGCAAGAAAACCAAAAAGTCAAGTCAGGTCAAGTACTATTGGAAATTAACAATGATTTACTAACCGAGAAGCAGCGTAGTAATCAAATACAATTACAGGAATGTCAACGAAGGTTAGAAGATCTTACATGGCTAACTAGCCAAGATACACTTGTGTTTAAGTATCCAAAACCTATTTTGCAGTCACAACTGTATATGCAACAGTACTGGCAATTAAGATCATTGTGGTTAGAAAATCGTGTAAAAATAAAGAAAATAGCGAAGGAGTTGAAAGCAGATCGGTTTCTATTCAAAGAACAAGCAATAGCTATGCGAGAATTGGATGCCAAACAAGCGGAATATGATCAACTATTGGAGCAAGAACAGTTGATCTTAACTCGTCAACTTAGTCAATGGCAAACGGATTTAGTGGCACAACAATTGGAATTTACTCAACTTCGAAGCCAAGAAGTACAGATGAATCAAGAGTTTAAACTACACCGAATAGTAGCACCGATAGATGGAACCTTGCAACAATGGGTAGGAAAATACGATGGAAGTTTCGTTCAAGCAGGCGAGTTAATTGGTGTACTTTCTCCTGATTCAACTTTGTTGGTTGAATGTTACGTACGTCCATCTGACATGGGTCTTCTCCAAACCAAACAGAAAGTTTCTTTGCAGCTTGATGCCCTTAATTACCGAGAATGGGGGCTGGCCCAGGCAGAAGTAATGGATATTAGTAAGGATTTTGTGTTACAAGGTGAAAATCAAACACCTGTCTTTAAGGTAAAATGTGTTTTGTTGACTACATCACTTCAACTAAAAAATGGATACAAGACCAAGCTCCAAAAGGGAATGACTTTGCAAGGGCGGTTTATAGTGACCCAACGAACACTAGCTCAATTACTATTTGACCAATTAGATGATTGGTTGAATCCGAATATGGGTTCTTCAAAAAAATAAATCCATGAAAAAAAGAACGGAAATCAAACAGCATGATATTACCGACTGTGGAGCTGCTTGTTTAGCTTCTATATCTGCACATTATCAATTGCAGTTCCCAATTGCGCGCATTCGGCAATTGGCACATACAGACCAACGGGGAACTAATATCTTAGGAATGATTGAGGCAGCTGAGAAACTGGGATTTGAAGCGAAAGGGGTTCGGGGTAAACCGGAGAGTTTATCCAAAATACCACTTCCTGCCATAGCGCACGTAATTATACCTGGGCTTGACGGAAATCAAGAAACAGGTCTCCACCATTTTATCGTACTGTATGAGGTAAAAGGGGAAGAAGTGTTAGTCATGGATCCAGCGGATGGACAGTTGCAACGGAAAAAATTAGAAGACTTCTTAAAAATTTGGACAGGTGTTTTGATTTTGATGCTTCCTGCGGATGACTTTCAAATAGGAAATGAAAAAACAGAGGTAGTGGCTCGCTTTTGGGCGTTAATTCGTCCACACCGAACAGTGATGTTAGAAGCACTCATTGGGGCAATTGTCTATACGATTTTGGGATTAGCAACATCGGTATATGTTCAAAAAATTGTGGATCATGTATTAGTAGAAGGAAATCGAAATTTATTGAATTTGTTGAGCGTCGGGATGATTCTCATTTTGGTATTGCAAATGATCATCGGCACCATGAAAACGCTCTTTGTGTTTAAAACTGGCCAACAAATTGATGCGCAATTAATACTTGGGTACTACAAACATTTGTTGAAGCTTCCCCAGCGGTTTTTTGATACCATGCGGGTGGGGGAAATTATTTCGCGAATCAATGACGCTGTTAAGATTCGGATATTTATCAACGATGTGGCGTTGAATTTGGTAGTAGATATATTTATCATCCTTTTTTCATTCGGGATGATGTTTACCTACGATTGGAAGCTCGCCTTGTTGATGATGGTGATTTTGCCTTTATATGGCCTAACGTATGCAGTTGCCAATCGGTTTAATAAAAAATACCAACGGCAATTGATGGAGCGCAGCGCCGACCTGGAGGCACAGCTTGTGGAATCATTGCAAAGTATGGTCACCATCAAGCGATTTGGTGTGGAGGACTTTGCTAATCAGAAAACGGAGGGGAAATTTATTGCGTTGTTACGGACGATATTTGCATCGGGTGTGGGAGGGCTGTACATCAACAATGCCTCTGCACTTATTACCCAATTTTTTACCATACTATTACTTTGGGTAGGATCGGGCTTGGTACTGGATCGGGAGATTACCCCGGGTGAATTACTATCTTTTTATGCCCTGATCGGTTATTTTACTGGGCCGGCAGCAGGTTTGATTGGATTAAATAAAACCCTACAAGATGCCATTATCGCAGCCGACCGGTTATTTGAAATCATGGATTTAGAAAGGGAGAAAGAGGAGAATTCGTTTGTGCTGCAACCGAATATGATAGGTGATATCCGATTTGAAAAAGTGACTTTTCGATATGGTTCGCGTGCTACCTTGTTTGAACAATTTGATGTTGTGTTTCCATACAAAAAAATGACAGCAGTGGTTGGGCATAGCGGAAGTGGAAAGTCAACGCTGCTGTCGTTACTACAAAATCTATATCCGGTTCAGTCGGGAGGCATATTCATTGGCGGAATGAACATCAAGTATGCTGAGCTGACCAGCCTGCGCAAGCACATCAGTGTGGTGCCCCAGCAGATTGACCTGATGGCGGGTACAGTCATAGAAAATATTGCATTGGGAGATTATCAGCCAAACATGGAACGAATTCTTTATGTTTGTCACCGTTTGGATATGATCTCATTCATTGAAAAACTTCCGAATGGCTTTCAAACGGTTTTGGGTGAGCGTGGTACGAATTTATCGGGTGGGCAGCGTCAAAAAATAGCCATTGCACGTGCGTTGTACCGTCAACCCGCGGTCTTAATTTTGGATGAAGCCAGTTCGGCGTTAGATACTCCCGCCGAAAAGCGTGTCTTGGAGGCTTTAGCCGCTTGGCGGGACGAGGGAATGACCATCATTGCCATTACCCATCGGTTATCGATTGCCCAGTTTTCAGATGAAATTATTGTGATGGAGGAGGGCAAGGTAATTGAATCAGGTTCGCACGAAAATCTGATATCCCATCAAGGCCCGTATGCAAAACTTTGGTCGGAGCAATTTAATCCTATTCACGCCTAAGTTAATATTCATGACCATCGCTCCCTATTTTCCCAAAACGAAACGAATCGTAGGTCTGATTTCTGCGATTTAGCTACACTTTTGGTATGTTTTAGTGGTTAATATAGCTGTGATATTCTCCATTATTGACGTAGAGAAGACATTTGATATTTCGTTATTTTTGTGTAATCTTCCCAGAAATTTAGACAATTTATTAATTAGTAAAAATTGTTTAATTTAGCCTCATTTGATATAATCTTTGAAGGCAAAAATGCTGTACTAAATAGTACTTTTAATAAAGCTAAAAAGAAATGCAGCTTTATGGATAATGCTGGAACGTGTGTTGAAGGTAATATTGGCTTACTTTCAAGACTTTGGGGTCTTGGATTAGCCTGTATGGCTTTTGGTCCTGAATGTGCTGGTGCAATTGGTATAACTTGTGCTGTAAAAGCAGCGATTGCCACTGATCAAGGTAAATGTATTTCTTCATTTTAAGTAAAAAATTATGAAACTATTCAAAATTATTAGAACCCCTTTAAGTGTTAAGGAATATTTATTATTAGCATTTTTTTGTGTTTCATATGCCACTGTTGAATATAAGATTGGCGATACAGAAAAGTCAAGATATTTATTTTTCCTTCTGCTATTCTCTTCCTTATTCATCATAAAGTGGTTTAAGATTAGAAAATCAGAATTGAATAATAATTAAGATTCTAAAACTCATGGTTTTTTGACGTTTATTGTGAACTAGGCATTAAAAGCTAGAGAACGAGTACGCATGTGGCTGAAGTTTGGTATGCAAAAACCGATGCGTTTGATATACCCGATGAGGTCGTTTAAACCTTCAATAGAGTTATTAGTAACGGGGAAGGTGGGCGATTTGCCTATGACGTTGGATTTATACTTAGAGAGGCTTGGGTTTATGTTTCGAATGGAGGAGGAATCCATGGTCAACTAGCTGTTAGTGTTGATTTGGGATTGAATTATCATCCCAAAAATTAAATAAAATAGGAGAGTTAGGTCAAATAACTCTCCTATGATAATATAAAATTGCATGGATAAAAATCATTTTAATCGTAAAGATGTTTTCAAATTTATTGTTACGGCGTTAATAACTAAATTAATCGTAGCTAATTGGGACGAAATTAAAAAAATATTGTTTGCATAAGTCTCCCCGTTGAGCAGACTCTTGGTTTATATTCGGCTGGCTTTTAGTTGTGTCGGAATAGTTCCTCGGCAGAATACAATTTTCTACGACAAAAGCCTACTTTCAATCAAGCAGGCTTTTGTCGTAGATATTTTAAATACCTGAATCCCCAGTAACTCATCTATTTACACAACCATCCATTACTCAAAACTCTGAATCGTTCTGTCGATGATTTCAACACAAGCCAATAACTGTTCTTCTGTAATCACAAGTGGAGGCGCAAAACGTATTTTGTTGCCGTGCGTTGGCTTGGCAAGCAATCCATTTTCCTTTAATTTCATACAAATATCCCAACCCAAGCTAGAATCCTCCGAAGCATTAATTTCGATGGCATTCAACAACCCTTTTCCACGAACCAAGTTGACAACTGAGGACTTATCCACAATTTCCTGCATTTTATCCCGAAACAATTGACCCATCTTCAGGGCATTGGCCGCTAATTTTTCATCCATCACCACCTGAACGGCCTCCATCGCCACAGCACACGCCAACGGATTTCCCCCAAAAGTGGAACCGTGCTCACCAGGTTTGATACACAACATGATTTCATCGTCAGCAAGTACAGCCGAAACAGGTAAAACCCCTCCAGACAACGCTTTGCCTAAAATAAGAATATCAGGTCTTGCTTCGTAGTTGCGTTCACAACCATTTGTACATGTACAGTTTCCACACGAAGCCAACATTTTTCCAGTTCGTGCAATACCCGTCTGAACTTCGTCTGCAACAAACAAAACTTGGCTTGCTTTGCACAATTGGCGAACTCGGGCAAGGTATCCAGCATCAGGCACGACAACGCCTGCTTCGCCTTGAATGGGCTCTACAATAAAGGCGGCTACAAAAGGGTCTTCCATGAGTGCATTCTCCAAAGCCTCAATGTTATTATACGGAATTATCTGAAAACCAGGCATATAAGGTCCAAAACCACCTCGACTGCTGGGGTCTGTTGAGGCAGAAATGACGGAAAGAGTCCGTCCATGAAAATTATGACTGGCAAATATGATTTTTGCTTTTCCTTCCGGAATTCCTTTGACTTCGTACCCCCATTTTCTCGCTAATTTCAAGGCGGTTTCAACGGCTTCGACGCCCGTATTCATTACCAAAACTTTGTCGTATCCGAACGTACGTGTCATAAATTCCTCAAACTTCCCGAGCATAGAATTATAAAAAGCGCGTGAGGTTAAGGTAAGTTTCTGCGCTTGGGTTTGTAGAGCACCAATGATTCTCGGGTGGCAATGCCCTTGGTTCACAGCAGAATAGGCGGATAAAAAATCGTAATATTTATTACCCTCAACATCCCAAACGAAAACGCCCTCTCCGCGGTCAAGTACAACAGGCAGGGGATGGTAATTGTGTGCTCCGTGTGTTTCTTCCAGAGAAATGAGTACGTCTGATTCTGTGAGATGGGTTATTGCTGACATAAAATGGGTATTTTTCTTCTAAAGTATCATATTGACTTTATTTATCGTTTTAATGTGTATATATTTTTATTTTTTACTTAATTTATGTAATATTTAATTTTTATACGAAATAATATATAAAATTTGACTTTTATGATGGATGACTTCGATTATCAAATTCTATTGATTTTAGAGAAAGACCCAAGAAAACCGTATTCCGAAATCGCCAAAACATTGGGTATTTCGAATACGATGGTTCATCAGCGCATTGCCAAATTGAAGAAAAACGGCATCATCAAAGGTGCTTCTTTGGTATTGGACGAACGGAAAATGGGTTTTGAATGGGGCGCATTTACAGGGCTTATCTTAAAAGAGGACTCAGACTCCAAAGCCATTATCGCGGAACTACAAAAAATCCCTGAAGTGACTGAATGCTATTATATCACAGGGAAGTACGCGTTGTATATTCGAATAATCGCTAAAAATAGTGAACACATGCGGGAGGTTCTGTACGATAAAATTGACCATATTCCGGGTATTTTGAAAACAGAATCGCTCATTGATTTTGGGTGTGCCTTTAAAAAAAATATTCCCATCCGTATATGAGAAATACAGATGGGAAGAACGGGATTAGTCTAGAAATTAATTGAGATTATTGACTTGATTTCGGTAATACTCTGGTTTTAATCCTGTGAAGAACTCAAACGCATTTTGAAAATCTTGCTTCTGTACAAAACCTACTTTCGAACTTATCTCTTCCATACTTAAATTGTTGAAGACAGGATTATCAAATATACTCCTTGCTTCTTCTATCCGGTATTTATTCACAAAATGTGCAAAATCTGCATATCCTTTTGCTTTTATTTCTTGCTCTAGTTGTGGTTGTGTCATGAGCAAAGTATTGGCAACTTCAAGCGGTGAAAGATCAGGAGAGAGATAAGGTTTCTTCTGTATAAAGTAAAGTAAAAGTTGATTCGAAGACGATTCCTGACCTTGGTTTGAAGCAGGGGCTTCTCTTTCTTTTGCACGTGCTTCGGCTTCATTCTTGTACTTTTGAACCAGAATTTGATAGGCGGATTGTCTTTCTTTATATAAATGAGAACGTTGATAAAACATATACACAATAACAGAAATAGATAATAGCAAGAGACCGATAATGTACCCTCTAAATGTGTTAATTTCTCGTAGATTTTGGTTATCGATTTCCTTTTTTTGCGTTTGAAACTTCTTTTCCAATTCCAAAATAGCTTCTTGTTTTTGGATAGATACAAGAGAGTCGTTTAGAGAACGAAGCTTTTCGGATTGTTTCAAAGCAGATGCGTAATCATTTTTATTCATGTATATACCGATGCTCATAGGCAAAAGTCGTCTCGAAATTTCCATGAGTTTATTTGAGTCGGCTTTATCAATGGCACGTTGGATTAATGCAAGAGATTGTTCGTACTTTTTCTCGCTATTATAAACGGCGCCAAGGGCACTCGATGCCATGATATATCCTTCAGGAGAGTTGTTTTTGTCTGCAAAATCCAAAATTTGTAGATAAACACGTTTTGATTCATCGATCTTTTTTTGTGCAAAATACACATTAGCAAGATTATATAAAGTCTTGATTTTCAGTGAAGTTTCATTGACAGAATCAGCAATCGAGAGTGTTTTTTTATAGTAATAAATGGCACTGTCAGGATTAGATGTCCGAAAGTTAATACCAAGATTCATACATCCACTAGCAATGAGAGGGAGGTCGTTTGTTTTTTCTGCTAGTGAAATAGCCTTGTGGTAATATTCATTTGATTTATTGAATTCCTCGATTCCTGCAAAATTATTTCCTACCGCAATGTAGGTGCGTATTAGGCTTTGCTGGTCTTTCTCTTCCTCAAATATTTCTTGTGCTTTTTGCAAATACTCACTTGATTCTTCAAATTGGGCACTGATGTACAATAGATTAGCATAAAGAAGCTGTAGTTGCCCAGAAGTACTTTTTTTATCCGCATATGATAAGATGCCAGGGAAAAACCGTCTGGTTTCACGAAATGCATTTTCATTCACACTTTTCGATAAGTAAAAAGGGAGAAGTTTTGCTATGTAAGAAGAGTCTTGGACACTTTCAGCGAGTTGAAGTGCTTTTTTATTTTCTTCAGTAGCGCTTTTTATGTCGTTCAAACGAGTATATGCTTCTTGTTTGATAGCGTAAAGCTGGTAGAGACTTTCTTTTGAAACAGTAAAAGGCTGTGGTGAAGTAATGAGAGAATCAGCTTTTTTTAATTGCTGTGTAGGGGATAGATTTTGAGATGTAAGTACATCTATTTGATCCAAGTATTCCTTTTCTTCAGGAGAAACACATTTCAAGAAAAGAATACTGAGAAAAGTCAGTGCCCCAATTCGTACAAGTGATTTCTTTAAAGGCATATTATTTGTATTGTTTAAATATCAATAAAATAACTGCAAGGAGATCTTTTTCTTAACTGAAAATAAAGAAGTTGTTTGGGCCAATTTGAGCGAAAGTATTTTGCTTTCATTTGTAAATATAAGTACAGAAAAAGTAAATAATTTCAGATGTAAAAAGAAAGAATACGAAAAAATTATCCTTTTACTACATTCTTAATGTAATATTCTGACTTTAAGCCAGTTACCTCTTCGAATATTAAATTGAAATAATTTTTACTGGTAAAGCCTACTTTATAGAATACGTCGTCAATACTATCAAGTTCCATTGAATCAATGAGAACCCTTGCTTCTTCTATACGATGGAAATGAATAAACGCTTCAAAGGATTGATATTTTCTTGCTATAATTTCTTCGAGAAGTTCATCTGGAGAAACATCGAGTAGATGAGCTAAATCATCTAGTGTGAGTGTAGGAATAGTAAAAGGCTTTTGAGTAAGAAGTACAAAACTAAGATGACTAGATAGAGATGGATTTTTAGGTCGGCTGTAATTTGATTGAGCTTTATCTAATTGACTTTTGTAAAAATTAACTAGATATAACTGGGCTTTTTGTTTTTCTGTATCAGACTTGATATTATAGAAATAGAGAAGAACAATGCAAAACAAAACGATACATAATCCCCACGTAAGTATCTCCCAAAGGTGACCTACACGTGCGAGTTGTGCATTTTCAATATCTTTGATTTCAGACGTAAATTTGGATTCTAGGTTTAGAATTTCTTTCTGTTTTTCGAGTGAAACAGAGGAGTCTGTTTGACTGATAAGTTCTTGTGATAAACGAAAGGCTTTTTCAAACTGATTAGTACGTTGGTAAACATAGATCAAATCAGGTAAAAAAGCATTAGATAAATTTTTAAGTTGCAAGGAGTCAGTCTTTTGTTTGGATGATTCTAAAAGTATAATTGACTTTTCAAGTTGACCTTGCTGTGCGTAAAGTGACCCCAATGAACCCGTTACAACTCCTACACCCTCAATAAAATTTTGCTCTATACATTCAGCCAGAATTTCCTTCAATATCTGTTCCGTTTTTTTGAAGTTATTTTGGGCTTTATAGATATTAGACATGTTGAATTTTATCTTTATTCTAAGGAAGTTTTCTTCTGGCTTAGTGAGCAAAGAAAGAGCTTCCTTGTATAATTGCAAGGCGGAGTCAGGGTTATTGATTTTCTTAGTGATAGCTAAATTCATCAACGAGCTAGCAATTAAACCTGTGTTTTTAATTTGACGGCTCAAATCAAGCGCTTTTGAATAGTAAACACCTGCTTTCTCACGACTTTGAGAGTACAGCAAAATGTTACCTAATCCAAGATAAACCTTAATCAGATCAATATCTGAGCGATATTTCCGAAATATTCGCTCCGCATTAAAATATTGTTTTTCTGCTTCTTGATACTTTGCATTGAACATCAAGATAGAAGCATAGTTTACTATATTTTTAGCATGTACCAATTGATCAGTACATTTTGATGTGAAGGTTAAAATAGATGGATAATAGGATATATGCTGTTGGAAATAATTATTATCTAGGTCTTGTAAATAATAAAATAGGAGAGATTTAGAAATAGTAAGGGAATCTTGTAAAGATTGTGCTAAGTGAATTATTTTATCATTAGTTTCTACAGCAGAAGGAATATCATTGATCTCGACCAAAGCATCTCTCTTGATTTCATAAAGTTTGTAAATATCTTCCGAAGGAATTGTAAACTGAAAAGGGTAATGTATAAGTGAATCTACTTGATGGATACGCTGATTAGCAGGAATTTTTTTGTTGCTCGATAAGGAAGAAATAGCCTCTTTTAGTGACTTTTGTTCAGAGCCAGAACAACCAAATAAAAAAAATAAAGTTGAACCAACTAGAATTGAAAATATGAATTTATAGTTTGAAAGCATACACCGCACGATTAATGGATTTATAATCATTGCGAAGAGCTACATAAATGATTTTATCCTAATCAAATGAGTCAAGTTGTTCTGGGGTTTTGAGTATTAGTTGGTAAATATACACAAAATGATAAATTTGCAAAGTTGAAGAAAAAAAAATGGGACAATATTGACGATTTTTTTTAAAATCAACTAAAAATCAGGTAATAACTTCGTCTTTTATACGATTTTTTGACCTGATACATACACTCTGATAAATCTATATATGAGTTTAGACATTTTACGAAAGTCGTTTTCAGGTAAATTATACTTTGATACATCAACAGTACACCAGCAAATGTTGCAGGTGTATGCAACAGATGCCTCAGTATATCAAGAAAAGCCCGAAGGCGTGGCCATCCCAAAAGATAAAGAGGATATTATTCAATTGATTCGCTGGGCAAATGAAAATAAAAAAACGTTGGTCCCACGTGCTGCGGGAACATCGTTGGCAGGCCAGGTGGTTAGCTCAGGAATCATTGTGGATATATCTACGCACTTTACTAAAATACATGAAATTAATATGGAAGAGGGTTGGGTTATTGTCGAACCTGGTGTAATCCGGGACGATCTGAATGCCTTTCTCAAAGACAAAGGATGGATGTTCGGCCCAGAAACATCTACCGCAAATCGTGCCATGATTGGTGGGATGATTGGTAATAATTCGTGTGGTTTGCATTCTATCATCTGGGGAACAACCCGTGATCAACTGATGGCCGTTGAAATCATTTGGGCAAATGGAGAAACAGATTGGCTCGATGAAAATACAAATAGCGCTTCTATAAAATCCAAATGGGGGGAATATGTTGAGCAAAAGTTAGATAGCTTACTAAGCAAGGAAGAAAATCAAGAATTAATCGAAGAAAATTTTCCTAAAAAAACTGTAACAAGAAGAAATACAGGCTATGCTTTAGATGCTCTTCTTGCTCAAAAAAAGGCGAATAAGCGACTTGACCTAACCAAGTTGATTGCAGGCTCGGAAGGAACTTTAGGGTTTGTCACGAAAGCAAAACTTCGGTTGATGCCTTTACCGCCGAAAGAGGTCGCGGTTGTTGCTGTTCATTGTGCTACATTACGCGAATCGTTAGAAATAAATCTCGTCGCTTTAGAACATCAATGCGCTGCCTCTGAGCTAGTTGATGATTTTATCATGAGTTTCGCAGCACAAAATCCACAACAAAAAGCCAATAGTGATTTTGTAGTTGGTTCGCCCAAAGCTTTGTTGATGGTCGAGTTTTTCGGAGATACGTTAGAAGAATTAACGTCAAAATATACGAAATTCATTGCCATTTTGCAGGAGAACGAACAAGGGTTTGCGTACCCTGTTTTGATTGGAGATGAGACCAAAAAAGCTTGGGATTTACGCAAAGCGGGACTTGGTTTACTTCGAAATTTACCCGGTGATACACAGCCTGTCAATCTGATTGAAGATTGTGCCGTTGCTGTAGAGGATTTACCCGATTATATGGATGAATTGGAACTGATTCTTCAACGTTTTCACGTTCAATATTCTGTTTATGCACATGCTGGAGCGGGCGAATTGCATGTCGAACCTATGCTTAATCTCAAAGAAGAGAAAGGACGAAAAGATTTTAGAGAAATCTTGAAACAAACAACGGAGCTCGTGAAAAAATACAAAGGCTCTTTGTCTGGTGAACACGGCGACGGACGTTTGCGCGGAGAGTTTATCCCACAAATGATGGGAGAGAAGGTATATGCTCTTTTTCAAGAAACGAAGCAAATCGTTGACCCCAACGGTGTTTTTAACCGTGGTAAAATTGTGGATACGCCGCCAATGGACGCTTTTTTACGCGTGGATTCTCTTCAAAATACAAATCATTTGCCCCAAACAGTTTTTGATTTTTCAGCACAAGAAAATATTCTTCGTCTATCTGAAAAATGCAGTGGTTCTGGAGATTGCCGGAAAACGGAAATAACAGGAGGAACGATGTGTCCTAGCTTTATGGCTACACGGCAAGAGCAACAAACGACTCGCGCTCGTGCAAATATGCTCCGAAATTTCTACGGCGACCAAACCGAAGCGCACGCCAACCAGCTCAAAGAAACGCTAGATACATGTCTTTCTTGCAAAGGATGTAAAACAGAATGTCCTTCTAGTGTGGATATTACCAAAATGAAGGCTGAGTTTTTGCAGTCTGTTTACGACAAAGAGGGCGCTCCTGTTCGTGCAAAACTCATCGCCCGTTTTTCTCAGATGATGAAATTGGCGAGTGTTTCACCTAAATTATACAATTATTTTTTTGGCAATCCGGTATTCCGGAGGGCGGCAAATCGGTTGGTGGGTTTTGCACCAGAGCGAACAATGCCGCTGCTTGGAGCTACTACGGTGCTTGCTTGGTGGGACAAACACGCGAAAAACATAGCAAAAGGGAATTCCAAAGTATATCTGTTTGTGGATGAATTTACCAACTACAACGATGTTTCTCTTGGTATCAAAACCATTCTTTTGATAGAATCATTGGGTTATGAAGTCGTTATCCTTCGTCATCAAGAAAGTGGTCGGACGTATCTGTCCAAAGGGTTTCTACGTGAAGCACGCGAAAAAGCAGCTTTCAATGTAGAATTATTCGCTCAAAAAATAACAAAGGATACACCATTGGTCGGTATTGAGCCTTCCGCAATTCTCACATTTCGGGATGAATACATTGATTTATTGGATGGGGAGCAAAAAGAAGCCGCGCGAAAAATAGCAGAGAATACCTTTTTATTTGAGGAATGGTTTAACCGAGAAGTTAAAGAAGGGAAAATTACGAAGCAGCAGTTTACGTTCGATAAAAAAGTAGTCAAGCTGCATGTACACTGTCATCAAAAGGCTATTTCAGGTTTAGTAGAAGCAAAAAAAGCGGTTTCTTTTCCTAAAAACTACGAAGTACAGTTGATTCCTTCAGGTTGCTGTGGTATGGCAGGTTCTTTTGGGTATGAAAAAGAACACTACGATTTATCGATGCAGATTGGCGAACTTGTTTTATTTCCAGCAGTCAGAAACCAAGATAAATGTACACTTATTGCGGCAACGGGTACAAGTTGCCGACATCAAATCAAGGATGGGACAGGGCGTTCATCGGCACATTCCATCGAAATTTTATACGATGCCCTGAAAAATGGATAAAACGAGGTGTTTTGATGCAGGAATAAAGAACGATTGGTTGCCAATTATTTCCATTTTACAGGATTACAACGAATGCAATTAGAAATACATCGATGTAATTGTTCATTGTGGATAATGTGTTCATTATCATTGCATTGTCCTAGTTTATCCGTCAGCTCTAGCAAGTCTAATTGTTTTGTAACAGCTGATTTATATCCCCGAACAATAACACCGATTGTTTGTGACGGCGATCGTAGGGAGAATATGCCATACGTCCACACGTTGGTTGGTCACGAGGGAAGTATTTTGCCCGCATATAAAACCAATTTTTTGGTCACGCAGGCTGGAATCTCCTCTTCATAATGGGTTACGTAAATGAGAGTTTTTCCCAACTGAACAGTTATCTCATGGACTAAATCCCGAAAATAAATCATTTGATTGGTATCTAATCCTTGGCAGGGTTCATCCAAAATAAGCACCGGTGGGTTTTTTACCAACGCTCTAGCCAAAAGTACCCGCCTTTGTTCTCCCATAGATAACTCCCGAAGTGTTCGGTCACGAAGCGCCTCAAGATGGAGCAGCGCAATGTACGATTCTAGAATGGCTTCTTGGGTTTCATCCAGCTTTTTGTACAATCCCGTTGCATCAAAAAAACCAGATCCAATAACCTTCCAAGCTGGAATGGACTTATCCACAAACAAGTGGATTTCAGGTGAAACAAAGCCAATGCGGCGCTTGATTTCCCAAATACTTTCTCCCGTTCCTCTTTTTTTGCCAAATAGCGAAAAATCATTGAGATATGCTTGCGGGTGATCGGCTGTTAAAATGCTTAATAATGTACTTTTGCCCGAACCATTCGCACCAAGTAACGCCCACGCTTCGCCTGCCTGTACTTTCCAAGAGATACCATCAAGTATTTGATGTGGAGGATAATTGACACGAATGTTGCGTAAGTCAAAAATTGTCGCAGAATCCAAGGGAATAGGTGGTTGCAAGGTCTTAATCGGAGAGAAATCAAACGAATGTTTTTCTTCTTCGAATGTAAAATGAGGATTTGGCCAGTCGAATTGTCTCGTGATTTGCCCTTCTTCTAGCTCGAGGCCCTTGGTAAAACCTGATGGAATATCTTGGTGGCTGCACGTCAAGACAATTGTGATGTTTGTTTCCGCAAGTTGACCTAAGATTGTACGCAGAATCTGCCGGTTTTCAATGTCTAATCCACTAAACGGATTATCTAACAACAAAATAGTTGGATTTTGTAATATACTCCGAACAAGCAGCGACCTCCGTACCTCACCATTGGATAGACTTATGATTTTACGTTGTAATAAATGACTTATTTTGAAAGTCTCTGCCCACTTTTGTACTTCCTGTTCCTCAAAAGCCAAAGGAGGAAGTTCCACAGATTGGCTATGAACTGTGCCCAATGGTTTGGTTTGATTTTGGAGTACTTCCCAAAGCGTAGGCGTACCCGACGTATCAAAACTGTGGTAACGTTGTTGGTAATAAAGATAAGATTGTTTGACAAGGCGGTCAAACGAATAATCACGCTCTGCTAAACTTATTTTTGTATGAGGTGTTACCACTCGTTTGCCTCCTGCTGGATAAATACGACCCAAGAGCAAATCAAAAAAAGTACTTTTCCCTGAACCATTTTTGCCGAGTATAACCCATTTTTCACCTGCCTGAAGCTCCCACGTTAGTTGCTTTAAAATACAATGTGTTCCTTTTTTGACAGACACGTTTTGTAAAGAAATCAGCACAGTCATGTATCTTGGTTTGAGTAGAAATAATCTTTTTTTCCGCCTGTTTTTTGAATCAAGCGAGTTTCGACAATTCGAATATCATGTGAAAGTGCCTTACACATGTCGTAAATAGTTAAAGCTGCTAACGAGGCACCTACCAGTGCTTCCATTTCAATACCCGTCTTAGCTTCAACTTCTGTCTTGCATTGAATACAGATTTGCTTTTTATCGTTCACTTGAATCGTAACGGTGCAATGATCCATCCCGATTGGATGGCAAAGAGGAATTAAATCTCCCGTTTTTTTTGCCGCCATAATGCCAGCGAGTATCGCTGTTTGAAAAATAGAACCCTTTGAAGTTGAAAAACCTAGCTCGTGTAGTTTATCGTATACGGCATCCCCAACCTCCACAATGCTTTGTGCAATGGCAGTTCTTTTGGTTACTTTTTTCGTGCCTGTATCCACCATAAGTGGAGTTCCTTGGTCGTCAATATGAGAAAAATGAGACATATTATTATTGGTTAAGAGATGTGGAGTTTATTTAAATGACTTTGCTTGACTATATTTTGTTAAACCTCACATTTTAAGTTAAACGACTGGGGTTTTATTACATTAGCCCAAAAAAGATCATTCACTTTCTTTCTTTAATTTATCACTAACGGTTACTAAAATCGAGTACGCCAAAGACGAACTGCAGTACCCTTTTGAAATGTATTTCCGTTCGCTGGTAATTCTACAAATCCATCAATATGTACCAAACTAACCAAGTCGCCTGAACCATTTCCGAAAACTGGGCTAGCTTCCAGTTGGTGTGTCGCTTGGTTATATGTAAGGCTTACTTGTACAAAATGGGTTAATGGAATGGGTGAGGCAATCTCCTCTTTCAAAATAACCCATTCTGCTTTATTTTCGAGTTGATAGTTTTGCTTAAACCATGGAATAACATATCGATGAATGCATAAAAAAGTGGATGCAGGGTTTCCAGGTAGAGCAAATACAACTTGAAGAACTCGGTTGCTTGCATCTGTTTTTCGGCCAAACCAAAAAGGCTTTCCTGGTTTCTGTGTCACCTTATGAAATAATGTTTGTATACCCAAACGGCCAAGAGCAATAGGAATATGGTCAAATTTTCCAGCTGATACTCCGCCTGAAAGGATAATACAATCAAAAAGAGGTAGTTTCTTTTTTAGAATTTTATCAATAAGTTCGTCGTCATCTGGTAAATGTAAGTGCTCAATCTGTTGTGTCCATGGTAATATCGCAGCTTCAATGGCATACGAATTCGAGGAGCGAATTTGATGTGGCAAAGGTTGCTTTTCAATAGGAATGATTTCATCTCCTGTTGAAATAATAAGCACTTTGGGTTGGGCGAAGACAGTTATATAGTTTTTACCAACACTTGCGAAAGCTCCCAACATAGCTGGGGAAATGCGTGTATGTATATCCATTATTACATCTCCCTTCTTTAAATCACTTCCTTGTAGGTGTATATTTTGACCTTTTTGTATAAGGGCTTCTTTTTTGCAATAAGCAATTTTACCGTCGATCATGATATCCTCGTACCGAATAATTGTATCGGCTCCAATGGGTAACATGGCACCTGTCATGATTTCTACACCATGATTTGCATTGGTTAAGGTCGTTTGCGGCTCACCTGCACGCGCTGTCTTTTCTAAGAAAAAGGGTTTATCTTGCTTAAAACCATCAAAAGCAACTGCCACGCCGTCCATTGTAACCCGGTTAAAGGGAGGTAAATCTCGATCAGTAGTAATAGATTCTGCGAGAATCCGCCCCACAGACTTCTGAAAGGGGATTTGTTCAGTCTTAAGCTTAATTCGTGTCGATAAAATGTGTTTGTCTGCTTCGTTTGTTGAAATCATACCTTATCCTCCAATTGTAGTCATTGATTCATTAATATGTGTACTTCTATTTTTTTCTGCCTCAAATCCATCTTTTGCACGTCGTCCAATGGCTTCCCGAAGCTTCGTTTGGACTACTTGATTATCGTCGGTAGAACGAAGTAAATCCCGAATAGAGAAAACACCCTCGTCGTACAAACAGGTCTTTACGTCTCCCGTGGGCGTAACACGCAAACGATTGCAAGTTCCGCAAAATGTTCTACTGAAGGCAGCAATGACTCCAACTGTCCCTGCATGACCCGGGATTTTATAATTATACGAAGTACTGAATGCACCATCATCTATTTTCTCAAGATGAGGATACATTCCTCGAATTTGCTCAATAATACGTTGATAGGAGAGAAATTCCACTTGTTCACTACCGGAACCATTGAAAGGCATTTCTTCAATGAACCGAACAGAAACAGGAAGGTCTTTGGTCAATGCAGTTAATAAATGAATGTCCTCTTTGTTTTTTTGCGACATCACCACCGAGTTGATTTTTGTAGGTATGCCATGGGCAACAAGTGCGTGAAGTGTTTCCAAAACTTGTGGAAGTTCATCCCGTCGTGTCATGTCAAAAAATCGGTTTCTATCCAGTGAATCAATGCTTAAATTAACAGATTTGATACCCAATTCTTTTAGTCTAGGAATATGTTCAGCCGTTCGTGTGCCATTGGTTGTTAAGTGAACTTGCTCAATACCAGGTAATTGTACTATTTTTTCCAAAAGTTGCATGATGTCGCGGCGAACAAAAGGCTCTCCACCTGTTATTCGGACTTTGGAAATCCCCATTTCCGCCATCAATTGGATCATCCGAATAATTTCTTCGTAACTTAAAAGTTGCTTTTTGGGTATAAATTGAATCCCCTCAAAAGGCATACAATAAGAACAGCGTAAATTACATTTGTCTGTAATGGCTAGCCGAAGATAGTTGACGGGTCGTCCGTGATTATCTATGAGCATGATTTTGATAGGTAAATAGCGTCAGGTTATATATTGAATAAAAGACTCAACAAGCAAGTAATCCCTGCGTTTGTCAAAATCATATTAAAATTAGGATTAATTTTGTAAAAATTAAATCAAAAGACATTTTACTCCATGATGTTAGATCAATTAGAGGCAATTCGCGAAAGATTTGAGGAGGTTTCTCAACAAATCACTATGCCAGAGGTCGTTTCAGATATGTCTAAGTTTAAAAGGATTAGTAAAGAATACAAAGACCTTGAAAAAATTGTAATAAAATACAAGGAGTTTTCCCATATCCTGCAAAATATCGACGAAGCCAAACAAATTATCTCAACCGAAAAAGATGAGGAACTCCGCGAGCTTGCCAAAGCTGAATTGGACGAGCTTCTTCCCAAAAAGGAAGAAATGGAAAGTATTTTGAAAGAAATGCTTATCCCGCGTGACCCCAACGATAGTAAAAATATCATTCTGGAAATTCGAGCTGGCGCCGGTGGCGATGAAGCTTCTATTTTTGCTGGAGATTTGTTCCGTATGTACCAAAAATTTATTGAAACGCAGGGCTGGAGAATGTCTGTTATAGACATAAACGAAGGAACAGCCGGAGGATATAAAGAGATTATTCTCCAAGTAGAAGGCGAAGATGTGTATGGCAAAATGAAGTTTGAGTCGGGCGTTCACCGTGTGCAACGTGTCCCTGCGACGGAATCTCAAGGACGCGTACACACATCTGCTGCGTCTGTTGCTGTTTTACCGGAAGCCGATGAGGTCGATGTTCAAATCAATATGAATGATATTCGAGTAGATACGTTCAACTCGTCGGGTGCGGGTGGGCAGTCTGTGAATACGACTTACTCGGCGGTTCGAATGGTACATATTCCTACCGGAATTGTCGTTTCTTGCCAAGATGAGCGTTCTCAAATTAAGAACAGAGAGAAGGCGCTCTCGGTACTTCGTTCCCGAATTTATGAAATGGAACTCGCCAAGCACAATGCCGAAATCGCTGCTCACCGCAAAAGTATGGTGGGCTCGGGAGATCGCTCGGATAAAATTAGAACTTATAATTATCCACAAAGCCGTGTAACAGATCATCGAATTGGCTATACGGTGTATAATTTACCCGCTGTCATGGATGGCCAAGTAGGAGATTTTATTGAGCAACTACGAATTGCTGAAAATACGGAAAGAATGAAAGAAGGGGCTTAAACCCCTTCTTTTTTTATCTAATTGGTAAATGTACACGGACGCCCCAACGTGCCGAGTCTGCCGCCGACCAACTCCGAAAACCTTCTACACGAATCTCCGGCGCAGGAATTTGTAATCCGTAACCGGTTTCTATATAGTAAGAAAGTTCTTTCGTCTTCAGAATATTGAACATCCAAGTTTCTTGTATTTTTTTCTTCTGTATAAATGGTAGCTGCGTAAGGAAGAACTTCGGAAATTCGACATCCAAAAATCCTTCTAAATAATGCCCATTTGTACTATATTGATAAAAAGGCAACGCACGGAATTTAGTATGTGTCTGAATAAGTAGCTCGTTGCCATCAAAATGACGAAAATCTAGAAAATACGTCGGTTTTTTTCCAACGAATGTACCAGCTGTAGCTTGCCAATTTAGTGTAAAACGTGGTATGCTGATCGCTTGTTTTGCCATCAGCTCAATACGTTGAAATCCATTTTCTCCAAATCCTGCTTGGTAGGTAAATTGATAGGTTGGGCCGAGATTTCGCCGGTATTCGCGGTTGTTCGTACGGTAAATTTGTACATTGGGTTGATAAGAAACCACGCTGGTTATGCGACCAAACGTGTGTGCTGCAAACGCCGTAGTAGCTTCTCCAAATACTTGGTTTTGCGGATGATTGGATGAAAATATCCCCTCAGAAGTTGGATTAAAAAAGCTGGAATTGATGCTATTTTCTAAAGGAGCTCGTCGGCCAATATAGGCTTTGAAATCGGTTGATAACTGTGGGGAGATACGGCGGAAAAATGAAAATTCCTGAAAGGTTTCTTGGTAAAATTTATTCTCCGAACGGTTCAGCCAAAATGTATAAAAGCTACCCAACGCATCTGGAACAACAGGATTTATTTGTGTGATTCTTCTCCCAATTTGCCAACTAAACCGACCATATTTACTTGTGAATTGGTTCCTCATCTCTCCGTTCAATTGATTTTTAGCGAACGCATACGCCAATTGTACCTCCGACGACCAAGAACGAAGTGTATCTTGTGTATGTATATATCCTATCTTCGGAAACTGCCAATTAAACCCTTCCACAGCTGTATATCGCGAGTTTGTCTGCCAACCACCAAACGTAAAAGAATGTCTGAATAGAGAGTTTCGTTTTTCAGGATATAGTTTTTGGTATCTGTATGTATGGCCAACTAACAAGTGATTCCATTTGAACGGCGCCCCACCCGCCCGCACAACCGAGTCTTTTTGTATTCGCTGCTTTATTTTATCCTCTAAACGCGCATAGATACTATCAGCTTCTTGGTAGCCCTTCACTTCCAAATCGGTCAAAGGAACCATGCGTTCGGTCTGCCAATATTGTTCATCTCTTTTCCGGGCAAGTGAATCTTCTGAGGTATTCCGTTCTGTAATTTGTACTTCACCACGCGGTGTTTCTTGGCGTTTGGTTTCTTGAACAAATCGCTTAAATTCCTTCAAGGTCATTTCCTCTGACAGTTTTTTTCCATTTGCCCTATTTTTTTCTCTTACTTCTTTTGCCTCAGATTTGGCTATTTTTTCATCAATTAAAACAGGTTTACTTTGATGAAAACGAGGATTGATTTGAATTTTATAATCCCGAAATGAAGTCGTGGCTTTGGTTGTCAAGGAAAACCCAAAAGTGCTTACCTTCGCTGAAAAATCAGACTGAACAGGAAGCCAAATTCCTTGAATAGGTGCATAAATGGTCTTATAGTATATATCGCCTGAACCGTTATTCACCCGAACATCCAAACTGTGTATATACCAACTGCCATCAATGATATGTATGACGCCATCCCATAAATCTCTTCCCTGAATACGTGGTTTTATCTTTATCTTATTGATTATTAATCCATTATCTTCGAAATAACCAATGTATTCGTAGGTGTATCTGCTTGCACCTTTAGGTGTAATTGGTGATATTTCATTTCGTGGGTCGTACATATTTTCTAAATTGAACGAAATGCTTTCACTACCTTGGAAATGAGGAGGAATATTGGAACGCACCGATACCACTTTTTCTGTATAACTGCTCGGTTGCCGAAACGTAATTTGTTTGATACTTTCTAGGACATACGTTTGTCCCAATTTGACAAAATTGTCTTTCAATTGTTTTTTCAACAAAAGAGGTACTTTATCCACCCGAATCGCAGCACGTACATAGTTTTTTAGTGAATAACTTTGCAATTCTTTGTGATGAATAGAAGACATCGCCACCGTCTTTCGAATAATCGTTAAGGCTGGATCTTCATTCGAGTTATTGACTTTTACTTCACCTAACTGAATAACCGATTTCTCTAGACGTATCTCCAATGAAATTGTTTGGTTATCAGATAGGTCAATTTTTTTAACAAATGATTGATAGCCAATGTGTTGAAACTTGATGACATGCGTTCCGGCTGGTAAAGAAAGTAAAAAATTGCCTTCTTCGTTCGCCATAGTTGCTATCGTTGATTTTTCAATACTAATGGACGTAAACGGGAGTATCTCTCCGTCCTGGTTACGAACGACACCCTCGATTGTACCTGTAGCAAATGAGTAAAAAGTTTGTAAAAGAAAGAATGTGTGAAAGATGAAAAAGGTAAAGTGGTTGGATTTCATTTTGACTGAATGTGTTTAAGAATGGATTTCATGTGAAAGCGCTCATTTTTCATGTAGGTAACGAATAGAAAACAAGTGTATTAAAAATGAGGAATACCTTTTAATTTTTCTTTCAAATAGGTATAACACGATTCATTTCAGGACAGACGGCAACTTCTTGTTGTATATTTGTCGTTTACTTGAAAGCAAATGACACACGATACGCTCCGAAAAGGAATTATTTACATGGTTTTCGCCTCCTTCTGCTTTGCGTTGATGGGTGCTGCCGCACGTGCTTTAGGAGAAAGACTTGGCGCTGTGGAGTTGGTCTTATTTCGGAATTTGATTGGTGTTATTTTCCTCTTTTTTTCTGTTTGGAAACGTCCAATCAAGCAAGTTGGTGGAAGAAACGGGCTGCTCGTTTTTCGAGGTATCATCGGGACATTGGCGCTATTCACTTTCTTTTATAGTATTACAGCCATTGGCTTAGCCGAAGCCATCACATACCAACAAACGTATCCCATTTTTTTGGCGTTGATGTCCTATTATTTCTTGCAGGAATATTTAAAAAAGAAGGAATGGATATCCATTTTTGTAGGTTTTGGCGGAATTTGCTTCATTTTTCTTCCTCAAATGTCGGGTGGTTTGGCACAAATTAATAACCACTTTTTAGGTGTTCTGAATGCCATCATGACAGCTATGGCGTACCTGAGTATCCGGAAGTTATCCACGCGCTACGATGCACGCGTCATTATTTTGTCTTTTATGCTTTCAGGGATTTTATTGCCGATTTTCTCTCTGCTCGTCGGTTATATCGCAAAACCAACAGGCGCATGGCAAATTATTTTTCCAATTTTTGTTTTTCCTGTTCATTGGGAATGGCTCTGGATTGCCTTGCTTGGTTTTGCTGCTCTGCTCGGGCAAATTTATTTGACAAAAGCATTTACAAATGGAAAAGCCGGCCTCATTTCTGTGGCCGGCTACTCAAATATTGTCTTTTCTGTCTTTTTCGGTTGGTTGTTGGGCGATGCTTTTCCAGCTTGGACAAGTCTAGTCGGCATCTTTTTGGTTATTTTGGGTGGATTTTTAATTTCCCAAAAATAAACGTCGTTTAGAAAAGTACGTTGAAACTCGTTTTAACCAATGTTTTCGCTAATAACGCCAATTTTACAGAATCAGGAACACGGATTCTTTCATTTTGAATACGGTTAGCGGACGTTTTCTTGATGCGGCTGAATAACTTGAGATAATACGTGTAAGCCAAATGAACCCCTCTTTTCGCGCCATCGGGTAATCCATTGATTCCGCGCAGCGCTTTGTCGAAATCCGCTTGAATATCATCTTCAATAAGTTCTTTTGCGTCTTTTGAGAAGTCTGTGAAATCTACCCCTGGGAAATAAACGCGTCCTCTTTCGGTAAAGTCACTTTTGATGTCTCGAAGGAAATTCACTTTTTGGAAAGCCGCTCCAAGACTTCTTGCATCATCCTTCAATCGGTCATACATAGCCAAATCACCCTCACAAAATACACGGAGACACATCAAACCGACTACTTCCGCTGAGCCATAAATGTATTTTTCGTACGTGGCATTGTCGTACTCAATGTCATACAAATCCATTTCCATACTGTATAGAAATGCTTCGATGAGTTCGTGTTCAATCGAATATTCACGTACAACTTTTTGGAATGAATGAAGAACTGGGTTTAGACTAATGCCCTCTTCGATAGCAAGATAGGTGTCTGCCTTGAAGCGGTCTAAGAGTACTTTTTTATCGAAATCATGAAAGGTATCCACAATTTCATCGGCATATCTTACAAACCCATAAATCGCATAAATGGCTTTATGGAACTTCTTGTCAAGGGTCTTTATCCCAAGTGTAAAGGAAGTACTGTAGTGTTCCGTGATTAGCTTACTACATCCAAATGTAGTTTTTTCATACAGTGCTAACATAGATAGAAGGTCTTTTATGGGTTTAACTTGCGAAACGCTTTACAATGTATCTATAATAATTGGGTTGACAAGCAACCCACTATTTTTTCAGAATTGCTTTTGTACTTCTTTCGCCACAACGAGTCCAGAAATAAGAGATGGGGGAACCCCAGGCCCAGGCACAGTCAACTGTCCTGTATAAAACAAATTTTTGACCTTTTTGTTTTTCAATCCAGGCTTCAAAAATGCTGTTTGTAGTAATGTGTTGGCAAGTCCGTATGCATTTCCCTTATATGAATGATAGTCTTTTTTGAAGTCTTCCACTGCAAAACTTCGCTTATAAACTACATGTGAACGAACATCGTGTCCTACGTATTTTTCCAAACGTTCCATGACGATGTGGTAATATTTTTCTCTTAATTCCTCTGTATCTTCCAAATCTGGAGCAATCGGAATGAGGATAAAAAGGTTTTCACTTCCTTCAGGTGCTACAGTTGGGTCTGTTTTTGAAGGTGCCGATGCGTAAAATAAAGGCTTACTTGGCCAAACAGGCGTTGTGTAGATTTCTTCTGCGTGTACACCAAAGTCTTCATCAAAGAAAAGATTGTGATGTTCCAATTTATCAATTCTTCTATCCACACCTAAATAAAATAGGAGGGAAGAAGGAGCCATTACGCGGCTATCCCAATAAGAATCAGAATAATTTTGGTAGTCTTTACCCAATAATTTTTCTTCAATGTGTTGGTAATCAGCGCCTCCAACAACAACATCTGCTTCAAAACTACCTTGAGAAGTAATGACTTTATTGATTTTGTTATTTTCGAAAGAGAATTGAGTGACTTCGTGGTTTAACTTGATTTTAACCCCCTTTTCTTCTGCCAACGCCACCATTCCTTTGATGATTTCGTGCATACCGCCCATCGGGTACCATGTACCTTTCATGATTTCTGCGTAATTCATGAGGCTATACAACGCAGGCGTGTTTTGTGGCGTCGCACCCAAAAACAAGATGGGGAACTCCATGATTTGGAGTAATTTATCGTTCTTGAAAAACTTTCGAATATGTTTACCGAAAGAAGCAAATAAGTCTAAGCTAAACGCCTTTGAAATCAATCGGAAGTCAAAAAATTCTGTGATAGAGGTACTTGGTTTCCAAACAAATTCACCGATACCTACTCTGTATTTATATTCCGCTTGCTTGAGGAATTCCCGAAGCTGGGGCGTACTACCCGGCTCGAGTTGTTCGAACAACTCTTCTAATTTTTCATACGAAGCAGGTAAATCCACTTCGTCGTTTGGGCCGAAAATAACTTTATAGGAAGGGTCAAGCCGAACGAGGTCGTAATAATCGGAAGGTTTTTTTCCAAATTCCTCGAAATAACGCTCAAAAATATCAGGCATCCAGTACCAGCTTGGTCCCATGTCGAACTTGAATCCTTGGGTTTCAAAGAGACGCGCACGCCCACCGGCGATGGAATTTTTTTCTAAAATGGTTACATCATATCCCTGCGAAGCAAGTTTCGTGGCAGCTGAAAGCCCAGCAAAGCCAGCACCAATAACGACGACTTTTTTGTTCATGTGTACTGAAAACGGAGGAACCGTACTAATTTGAGTTTGTCTGTATGTATCGTGTGAATTATACACAATGGTTACACATACCTAACTTGCTTTGGGGATGCAATGTTTTGGAGGAAGAGGGCTAAAACCAAAAAAGTTGCTCGCAGCGCAAGCAACTTTTCGGAACCTTCCTCTTTTTTAACCAAAAACTACTCAATCAGTATTGCAATTCTCTGCATTTCAAAAAAAACGATGCAAAGATAATATTTCTTGCGTAATCTATAAACAAACACAATTTTTCTGTGAATTGTTCAGATATACGATTTTTTTATATACTTTGTTAAGCATAAACAGAAAGCAAGTCTTTCAGTTCTTTTCGTGCTATGTGGATTCGGTTTTTGACCGTACCAATCGGAATATTCAGTTTCTGCGCAATTTCGTGGTATTTGAATCCTTTGAAGTGCATCATAAACGGAACTTTGTACGTATCCTCCAGACCATCAATCGCTCTGTTGATATCGTCTAAGGCAAACGAAGAATAGGCATCGTTTTCTACCAAACTGTCAGAACTATTGATATAGTGTAAGTTGTCTGTCGTATCTATGAACGTATTCTTGCGAATCATACGTTGGTAGTTCGTGATGAAGGTATTCTTCATGATGGTGTATAACCAAGCTTTTAGATTCGTGCCGTCCGCATATTTGTCACGATTCAGAAAAGCTTTTACCAACGTGTCTTGTAACAAATCATTCGCATCTTCTGAATCTTTTGTTAACCTTAATGCGAAAGGCTTCAACGCTTTTGACGTACTGTATATCGCGTAGTTGAATTCAATTGCTGTCATAATATTGTCATTTTGTTGAATCAAAGTTAAACAACCTTAAACAAAAAGCAAAATCTATTTCGATTTTTTTTATTCGTTTTTTTTTACAAAAAGGGTTTGTTTTCTTGTTGATTCCTTTTGTTTTTTTTTATTTGTCCTCATAAATAATTGATAGTAAGTATTTTACGAAATATTTATTCTACTGGAAATCTTGATAATATTCAAAAATAATTAAAAAATATACCATACTTTGCTGAAAGAATACTTCTATATGTTCAACAAATTGTTTCTCTAGGTGAAACAAGACCAATTTTTGTTAAACAAGAATTTACCATTTCTCTTTGTTGAAGAGTTGTATATGCTTGATTAAACAAACATAGAAACGTAAAATCGGATAACTTGGATGTTTTCTAAGGTAAAAGAAAAGTCCATCTAAACTAATTCCGCTATTTTTGTTTCTTTGAAATAACGGCTTCCTCCTATTTGTATGGAAAAAATAACGTTCGATGCGCAAGAGGTGACTCTCTTTGCAGATATTCTTCTGCCAGTTCCCATTCCTAAATTATTTACCTATCGGGTCCCCCGCGATATGGCGGCGGATATTCAAGTGGGCTGCCGTGTAATTGTAGAGTTCGGGCGGGGACGAGTACTGACGGCCATCGTTGGGGCTATTCATACATCACCCCCCGAAAAATACCAAGCCAAATATATTTTGGAACTCATGGACGCCGATCCGATTGTCACGCCTGCTCAACTTTGGCTCTTTAACTGGATTGCTGAATATTATATGTGCGCCCCCGGAGAGGTTATGAATATCGCTTTGCCTTCCGGCTTAAAAGTGACGAGCGAGTCGCGCATCCAATACAATCCTGACTTTGACTATCCTGAACTCATCGACGACTCGGAGAAAGAACTTCTTGACGCGCTTCAAAATACGCCTTTCCTTACATATAATGATGCGACAAAATATGTGGGCGCAACGCAAATCAATAAAGTCCTGAAATCATTGGTAAAAAAACAAGCCATCCTATTATATGAAGAAGTAAAAGAAAAATACAAACCCAAAGTTCAAAAGAAAATTCGTTTGGCTACAGCGTATGCCTCTCTTGAGTCGGCGACGCTACTGATGGATTCCCTCCGCACAAAACCCAAACAGCACGCCATCATGTATGCGTACCTAATCGAAATAGGTATTCAAAATATAGAGTCAAAAAATAAAGCAGGAGTGCTGAAGAGTTTTTTCACCGAGCAGAAAGAACTGTCTATGTCTTCGTTACAGACATTGCTAGAAAAAGGAATTTTTGAGTCTTTCGAAACCATCGTTTCGCGCTTTGAACAAACAAATACACAAACTTTCGGTCGCGTGAACTTGACGGCGCCACAAGAAAAGGCTTTGCAAGAAATAGTAACGCACTTTGAAACCAAACAAGTTACCTTATTGCACGGTGTGACCGGAAGTGGAAAAACAGAAGTTTATATTGAGCTCATTCAACAAGTACTTGAAAACGGCTCTCAGGTACTTTTTTTGTTGCCAGAAATTGCCTTGACAACCCAAATTGTTGTTCGGCTACAGAAGGTCTTCGGGGATAAAATGGGCGTTTACCATTCCAAATTTTCAGATAATGAACGGGTAGAAGTGTATCAAGGCGTTTTATCCGGGAAGTTTTCATTTGTGGTCGGTGTTCGCTCTTCCATTTTTTTACCGTTTACTAATCTAGGACTCATTCTCGTGGACGAAGAGCACGAGACTTCTTACAAGCAATTTGACCCTGCGCCACGTTATCATGCCCGCGACGTCGCGATTATGCTCGCCATGCGTGAAAATGCCAAAGTATTGCTTGGTTCTGCCACGCCTGCACTTGAAACATACTACCAAGCCAAACAAGGGAGGTACGGTTTGGTAGAGCTTACTACTCGCTTCGGAAATGCCCAAATGCCTTCTATTCAGTTAATTAATATGAAGCTAGAACGGAAGAACAAAACACTGAAAAATGATTTTTCGAGTGCTTTATTAGAGGCTATCAAACAAAATATGGCGAATAAAGAGCAAACTATTATTTTTCAGAATCGACGTGGATATTCTCCGTACATTCATTGCCAAACGTGTGATTGGATTGCCGAATGTGCGCAATGCGATGTGAGTTTAACATTCCATTTGCGGTCAAATGAGCTGGTTTGCCATTATTGCGGACACAAAGAAACACCCGTCCGGACTTGTCCTGCCTGTGGCTCCGTACACGTACAAACAGTTGGGGTGGGAACAGAAAAAATTGAAGATGAATTGGCGGTCTTTCTTCCAAGTGCGCGGGTTTTACGTATGGATTTTGACACGACCCGAAGTCGCCACGCGTACCAGCAAATTATTGGTGAATTTGAACAAGGAGACGTGGATATTCTTGTAGGTACACAAATGATTAGCAAAGGATTGGATTTTGACCAAGTAAGTTTGGTGGGTATTTTCGATGCTGACCGAATGATTCATTTTCCGGATTTTCGGGCAAGTGAACGTGCTTTTCAAATGTTGACCCAAGTGAGTGGCCGTGCTGGGCGGCGTGGAACAAAAGGAAAAGTACTGATTCAAACGAAAAATCCGGAACATCCTCTGCTGGCAAAAGTCGTGGCAAATGATTATTTGGGCTTTTACGAAGAAGAAATTCGAGAAAGAGAATCGTTTAATTATCCGCCGTTTTCACGTATTTTGGAGGTAAGTGTCAAACATATTGATGCAGACATTGCCTTCAAGGCAGCACAACAGATAGCGGCACAGTTGAAGGCAAAATTAGGTGGAAAGCGGGTTTTAGGTCCTGAAAAAGCCATGATTGAGCGTGTAAGAAATAAATTTATTTTTGAAATTTGGATTAAACTGGAAAAGGACAAACTCAATATAAAAGCAACCAAAGCTTTTTTAACAGAACAAATAGAAGATGTACTAACCAACCGCGTCTATAAACAAGTACAAGTAATTGTGGATGTGGATGCGATTTAAAAGAAAAGAATGAATGAAAGAAAAAGTAACGAATTACCTTGGTCTCGACCAACTCCGGGAAAATATCATTGCCCTGATTGAAGCTAAAATCGCTTTGACGAAAATCGAGTTTCAAGAAAAATTAGAAGAAATCATTGCGCAAGCTATCTTCGCACTGATAAAAATAAGTATTCTTCTGACAGTTCTGCTTTTGTTGAGTGTCTTGTTTGGGAGTCTGCTCAATTACTGGTTGGATAGCCAGTGGCTGGGTTATTTGGTATTAATCGGAATATATCTTGCAGCCCTAGGGCTTATTCATTGGCAAGAAATGAAAATCGTTCCAAACATTCGAAAAGGCGTTGAGTTACTCTTGGATAAAACATTAATGAATCAAAAAAATGAAAAATAGGCTAGTTTCCCTCGATGTATTTAGAGGATTAACAATCATGTTGATGACGATTGTGAATAATCCAGGTGATTGGGGAAATGTGTATCCGCCCCTTTTACATGCAGAATGGAACGGCTGGACATTAACCGATCTCGTTTTTCCCTTCTTCATAACCATCGTCGGAATCTCCATTACGCTTTCTACTCCTGAACGCACTTTCTCCCACGATTGGATGGGTAAATTATTAACCCGTACATTCAAAATCCTAATTTTGGGTTTATTTCTGAGCTTCTTCAGCAAAATTCAATTGGGTAATTTGGACGGAATTCCGCTTTTGTTGTTTCGCCTTTTTGTGACTTCACTTATTGTCCTTGTTTGTTTGGGAGATTACGATAAAAAAATTCAGTTTTATGCGACAATCATGCTTCTTTCTGGCTTGATTGTATTGGCTTTTGGGGGCTTCGAAGCTTTTGCCTCTGTGCGCGTTCCGGGCGTATTGCAACGAATTGCGTTGGTTTTCTTCTTCTCTTCTTTGGCGTATGTTTATTTATCCACAACCGGAATTATTTTGTTAACTTTCTTATTATTAGGAATATATGCGTATATTATGCAGTCCGTTTCAGTCCCCGGTGTACCCGTAGGTTCATTAGAACCCGGACTAAATGTGGCAGCTTATTGGGACAATGCGCTGTTGGGCGGACATTTATACAGCCAAACTAAAACCTGGGATCCAGAAGGTATTTTGAGTACCTTGCCCGCCATCGCTTCAGGAAACATCGGCATTTTGATTGGTTTGGTCTTAAAATCAGACTTTTCTAAGTATAAAATCAGTTTAATAACTATCATTGCAGGAGTTTTGATGTTTGCGGCAGGAACGTATTGGGGACATTATTTTCCCGTTAATAAAGCTCTCTGGACAAGCTCCTATGTACTCGTAATGGCAGGTGTAGCAGCCATGATATTGGGTGTTTTGTTCGGTTTGTTTGAAATATTTCTGGTGGACTACCCAAAAATAGCTTTACCCTTTGTTGTGTTTGGGACAAATGCAATCACGGTTTTCTTTTTCTCCGGGATTATCCCACGTGCATTGGGCATGATTAAGATAGGCTCAGGTGAGGAAGAAATGGGACTAACGACCTACCTATACACGACCTGGATTTTGCCTTCTTTTACAAATCCTATGAACGCGTCGTTGGCAGGTGCACTGATTTATTTGGTGATTTGGGGTGGTATTCTGACGTATTTCTACCGCCAAAATCGTATTTTTAAAGTGTAATATATTTATTCAATTAACCAATATACGTATGAAAAAAGTGTTTATGTTCGCTCTCTTGTTGAGCTCAACGGCTACATTCGCCCAAAAAGGAAAATGGGTGAGCTTGTTTGATGGAAAGTCAACGGAGCAATTTCATGTTTGGAAAACAACAACCGTGACGGGCTGGGAAGTCAAGGATGGGGTACTTTCTACCAAAGGAAGTAACGGAGATTTGGTGACAAACAAAGCATACGAGAACTTCATTCTGGAATTTGAGTTCAAAGTAGCACCCAAAGGCAATAGCGGAATCATTTACAAAGTTCAGGAAGATGCAGCAAACAAAGACTTCTTTGCTACGTATGCTTCAGGCCCAGAATACCAGATTATTGACGACAAGAATTACCCAAATCCGATTACAGACAAGCAAAAAACGGGTGCAAACTACGACGTGTATGAGCCAGCGGATTTCTCAGCAACCAAGCCTGCCGGCGAATGGAATAAGGGAAAAATCGTTGTGAACAATAACCAAGTGGAGCATTGGCTGAACGGCAAAAAAGTGGTAAGTTATGTATATGGCAGTACAAAATGGTCGGCGGATGTAGCCAAAAGTAAGTTCGCAAAGTGGGCGTATGCAAAGCCTCATGCAAAAGGACACATTGCGTTGCAAGACCACGGAGACTTTGTCTCATTTAAAAATATTCGTATCAAGGAATTATAAAATGAGCGATTAGCTGATTTGGAAGAGGAATACAAGAAAGCGTATTCCTCTTTTTTTACGCTTACTATTTAATTTTTTTAAGTATTTGTATGAAAAATTATAGAAATAGACACTTGATTAGTCTATAAAATATATAGATTAAATAGTTTTATTATTTTTGTCATTGAGTTGGTACAATGAGTAGTAAAAAAGCCAGCTTGGCGGCAACCAAGACTGGCTTTTATCATTGAATTAGCGAATAAACTAAAAATTACCTTGGGTGGGTATTCATCACATTTTCACTAAATCATTTCAAATTATGAAAAAAAAACGACAAATTATTTTTTGCTTTGGGCTACTTTTTCTTGCGTTGCAGACCTTTGCGCAACAAGCTCCGCAGATTAATGCGCAAATCAAAGGACGTGTTTTGGATGCAAAGACAGACGAAGTATTAATTGGCGCGACTGTCACTATAAAAGGAACTACGAACGGCGCAAATACAGATGAAAATGGAGAGTTTCGACTTATTACAGGGCAAAAACTTCCTTTTCTGTTACTTGTCAGTTATGTTGGCTATCAAACCAAGGAGGTAGTCATTGAAGAGACCACTGTTGATATCCGATTAGAGGTAAATCCAACCGTTTTGGCTGATGTAACGGTGTCATCGCGTAGGCGGCAAGAGTCTGTGCAGCAAATTCCTATCCCGATTTCAGTTATTCGAGGAAGTGTTGCAGAAGACGCGGGGGCATTCAACGTGAATAGAATCAAGGAGCTGGTTCCGAGTGTTCAACTGTACTCATCCAACCCTAGAAATACGACTTTGAATATCCGAGGTTTGGGTTCTACGTTTGGTTTAACAAATGATGGAATTGACCAAGGTGTGGGATTTTACATTGATGGCGTTTATTATGCTAGGCCTGCTGCCACTTCTTTGGATTTTGTGGATATTGACAGAATTGAAGTTTTGCGTGGGCCTCAAGGTACATTGTTTGGAAAAAATACCACAGCAGGGGCTTTTCATATCACAACACGGGCTGCTAGTTTTGACCCGAGTGCAAGTTTCGAAACTACATTTGGAAATCTAGGATATATTCAAGCAAAAGCATCTTTGTCTGGCCCGATTAGTAAAAAATTAGCCGCTAGACTCTCTTTTTCTGGGACACAACGGGACGGCACACTGTTCAACACACGTACTCAATTGTTTATCAATGATATGAATAATCTGGGATTCAGAGGACAATTGCTATACGTTCCCATTGAAAAAGTAAAAATCACTTTTAATCTCGATAACAATACCCAAAAACCAAGTGGATATGGCTGGCCTGTCGCGGGCGTGGTGACAACAAAACGACCGGCTTATCGCCAATTTTCTGCCATTCTTGCAGACCTAAATTACCAACTTCCTTATACAAGTGCTTTCGAACGAATTGTCGATCATGACACACCTTCCAAAGCGGATAATCAGATGGGTGGTGCGTCTATAAATGCAGATATTCAAATGGGGAAAGGAGTTTTGACCTCAACAACAGCGTGGCGTTACTGGAAATGGACACCCTTGAATGACCGCGATTATACAGGTTTACCTATCTTTACAGTTTCGGCAGGAAACTCCGTACACACGCAATTTTCACAGGAAATTCGGTACGCAGGTGAGTGGACGAATAAACTAAAAGGAACAGTTGGTTTATTTGGTTTATGGCAAAATTTACAAACAGACCCTGTTCATACCGAAGAAGTTGGCGAAGCACAAGGGCGTTTTGCACAAAATTCAACAAGTTCGTTGTGGAGGACGGAAGGACTTTTCAATCAGTTTGGTATTCAAACGAAATATGGACTCTACAGCACCAGCTTAGCTGTTTTTGGGCAATTAGACTACGCAATTACGCCAAAACTTCATTTGATACCGGGTATCCGATACAATTATGACCGAAAAATAGCGAATTACGACCGCCAAACGTATGGTGGTTTGGCTACAACTGATCCTGCGCTCCTCGCGTTAAAAAGAGCCATCTACACAAATCAACAGTTTGATGTGGATGCACAGCAAAGAAACGTTTCTGGGCAGGCAACGCTACAGTATGTATTCAGCTCAAAAATCAATACGTTTGCTACCTTCTCAACAACTTACAAGCCAATCGGGGTGAATGTTGGTGGTTTGCCCACAGCAAATGGTCGAGTGTTGACGGAATTGGCAGAGGTAAAGCCTGAGTTTGTTCAACACTTGGAATGGGGTGCCAAGTCGAGACCATCTTCCAACAGTATTTTGAATGTGACGTTCTTTTCTACGACAATCAATGACTTTCAAACGCAAGTGCAAAGTCCCGAACCGGGTGTGAATAGAGGATATTTGGCGAATGCAGAAAAAGTGCGTGTGAATGGGTTAGAACTAGACGGGCAAATTTCCGTAGGACGTGGTTTGGTGGCGAATGGGTCATTCACCTATGTTGATGGAAGATATGTGACATTTACAAATGCCCCTGTTCCTTTGGAAGAAGTAGGTGGAGCTTCAGCTTTTAAAGACATATCAGGGGAAAGGCTACCAGGGATTTCAAAATATACGGGCTCAATCGGGCTAGAAGCAACCAAACGCAAAGATATTTTGGATTTGAAGGGAAATCTTTTTGTGGGATTAGACGTCTTTTACCGTTCTTCCTTTTCATCAAGTCCGACTCCCTCAAAATACTTGAATATCGAGGGATACGCGCTAACTAACCTACGAGCGGGTTTTAGAGCAACAAATGGGATTACTTTTTTTGTCTGGGGACGGAACATCCTGGATGTTGATTATTATGAACAACTCCTTGTCGCTCCAGGAAGTGCAGGACAGTTTGCAGGTGTTTTGGGTGATCAGCGTACATTTGGGACAACGCTGCGTTATTCATTCTAATTTCATTCTTCAAAACCTGGTATTCTTCCCTCATCGTTAGTAGGAAGAATACCAGGTTTATCCTATCTATTCTATTTCTCCAACTCACGGATTACAAAAATCACAGTGAGCGGGGTCTTCGCTGGTTTTTCCGTTCGGGAATTTCTTTTCTTTTTGGTAGGCGCACTTTGGGCAGGTATAAAGATAGCTAATGGGCGAACGGGTCGGAAAAGCACAAAGGCTACAAGGCAGCCCAGGAATCGCTTCTGTGGCGTCAAATCCTGGTGTTTGGCAAGACGGACACGTTATTTGCAAGCGTTTCGCTAATTTTTGAGCAGCTTTTTCGATGACCTGCATTCGGGTAGGATTGTACATCGCGCGCATGTCTGTACGGACAAAAACAGTGGGAGAATTGGCTTTTATTGTCTGAAAATGCGTCAGCAAAACATCCTCTTCCTGAATACCTTTGTAGATGACTTTCCATTGTTTTTCAGCATCACTCAAGATAAGTCCATGCAACGGAAAACCAACTTGTGAGGCAAATGTGCGGAGTTCCTCTTCTGTCGAGATGGATTTTCCGGCAAAGTTGGTAGAAAAATCAGTTTCTCTGACGACGACCTCGATTTGATTTTTGGTATCGATGAAAATGAGAAACTCATCGTCGGCAGGAAGAAAAAACACGTCGGGATGAGGGCCAAACGAGCCCTCGCTTGCAACGCCGAGGTCGCAGTTCTGTTGCTGCATTGCTTGCAGGCATTTGGCTCTTGCGGTAGCGATGGGGTCGTCTTTTCGTTCGATTTCTCCGGTAAATGTGCCCAAAGTATCGGTATCAAACCCTTGGTTCACGATACACCGAACGCCTAATTCACTTTCTAAAATGGGTGAAATAACCTGTTCCTTTTTGTGCTGGGTAGCAATGAGTAATGTCCTATTCGTAAACATGGATGGGTGGTTTGAGAGATGAAAAAGTCTCAAATGAGACTTTTAATTGCAAAATTATGTAAATACATTTGTTGTTATTGAAATTCACTCAAAATTAGCGCATGAAGAACTTTCTAAATAAATAATAAAAGCAAAGAAAAATGATGAAAGCTATTTATTTTATTCTTTTCTATTTGATTGTTATTCCTGTTACTGCCCAAATAATTCAAGGATATGTACGGGATAAAAGTACAGGAGAAATTCTTGCTGGTGCTACTGTCACTTCAGATTCTAGTCAGGTTGCTACATTTACAAATGCATACGGTTATTTTTCTATAAAAGTACCTATAAAGAGTACCTTGACATTTACTTATGTTGGCTATTCTCCTTTTCGGCTTTATGTGGAACAGGCACAAAGAACAACAATTATGTTGAATCCTATTGTAACAGAATTTGATGAGGTAACTGTTAGAAAAGATAAAAATGATCAAGGTAGTTCTCACTATTTGGAGATACAAAAGTTAAAAAAAGTCCCCATGCTTCTAGGAGAACCCGATGTAATTAAATCTTTAACAACTCTGCCTGGAATACAAAATGGGAGAGAAGGGTCAAGTTCGCTTATCATACGAGGAGGTGGGCAAGACCAAAATTTACTACTCTTAGATGAAGCTCCGGTGTATAACCTGAACCATCTTTTTGGGCTGACAAGTAGTTTCAATCCAGATGCAGTTCATTCCGTATCCGTGTATAAATCTGCGTTTCCTGCGGAGTATGGAGGTAGGCTTTCTTCTGTAGTTGATATTAAACTAAAGGAAGGAAACAAAGAAAAACAGCAATCTTCATTTTCAGTCGGGTTACTAAGTAGTAGGTTTATGACAGAAGGTCCTTTGTTGAAGGAAAAGAAAAAAATTTCAGGCTCTTATTTACTTTCAGGTAGAGCCTCTTATCTAGGATTATTTTTGTTGCCAAGCTATTTAGCATACAAAGGCAACAAAAAAGAAACACACTCGAATTATTGGTTAGGTGATGTCAATGGAAAACTGAATGTTCAATTTGGTGAAAATGGACAATTGATGGCTTCTTTTTTTAGAAGTCAGGATAATTACAAAGGTCTGGGTAATGAAGGTTCACAAGAAATTCGTAATGATTTAAAGTGGAGTAATCAGACTTTTACACTCAGATATATACATGCACTGGGACAACGCTTTTTTACGAAAACTGTGGCTATCCAGTCAGCTTATCAGTCTCTATTTGGAATAGAAGAAATGTATGACGATATAAATGATACAAAGTTTTTTTCCGCAGAATCAGGTCTCAAGGAAATGTCTCTAAAACAAGGATTTGAGTGGTTTTACAACGCTAATCTTCAAATTAATTTTGGTACAGAAATAAATAAAATTCGATTTTCGCCAAGCTTTCTCACCTCTTCATTGAGCTATTCTCCACAGTTTTTAGCTCGTATAAATAGTGTTCAAATTCAAAATAAACTGATTTTTTATGGTGAGACCAAATGGCAATATAAAAAATGGAACTCATCAATAGGGTATCGATTTACAGATTTACTTGGTGATGATTTGGAGGATAAAGGGCATGAACCTCGGTTATCTGTTAGTTTTTCACCGACGATGAGACAAAGATGGACAATGAATTTTACTGCTGGGAAGCAGTTTCTTCATTTATTAAATGGTAATACGACTGGTTTAAGTAACGATATTTGGATTCCTGCCACCAACCAAGCTCCGCCACAGCAAATTAAACAGTTTGATTTAGGTTTTTTTACAAAAGTGAATGAAAATCTGACACTTCAAAGCAACATATATTACAAAGAGTATCGTGATTTGGTTGATTATTCTATTAGAAGCAGCTTTCTTACTAATTTCTCAAAGCCCTATTTTGAAAATATCGTTACAAATGGGAAAGGATATTCTTCAGGGCTTGAACTAGCTTTAAATTATGAATGGTCTCGGCTATCGGGTTGGTCTTCTATAACGTTAGCCAAAAATAGAACACAATTTACAACCATTAATGAGGGACAATGGTATCCTTCCTACTTCGATAGACCTTTGAGTTTTTCGTCTGTTTGGACATATTCACCTACCAAAAAACACGAATTTACGGGTAATTTTAGTTTACACTCCGGAGACCCTATTACCTTGCCTACTTCCATTTTCCCTACTTACCAAGGCTCTTCGCGTTCTGCACTAGATGGAATTACGACACTTGGAAGAAATCAGTCTAGAATGCCCGTTTACCACAGATTAGATGTGTCTTATTCCAAACATTATTTTAATGGAATAGACGTAGAGAAAACATTAACGGTTGGATTTTACAATGTTTATAATCGACGAAACCCATTTTTTATAGACGACAGACAATCGTATGGATTTACGAATAATCAAGCAACTTCATTTACAGGAAGGCTAGTAGGGGTTAGTATATTTACAATCCTACCATATATTAGTTTCACCCGCAAAATAAAATAGCATGTATAAATATACTCATTTACTTGCAGCCGTGGTCTTATTCTTTGGGTTATTGGGTTGCACAACAGACTTTCCTTACGACTCGAGTACATTTGAAGAAGAATTGGTGGTTGAATGTATTTTAGACCCAAGTGAGCCGGTTTTTGTATTTTTGGAAAATACATATCCGACAGTAGGGGTTTCTCCGATGAATCAGCCTTTCGCACAACCACCAATTGTGGAGTTATATGAAGATGATAGACTCATTGAAAAACTGGAGGGGAAGAAAGGGGAGAACTTTTTTAAAACAGTACCCAGTGAGACAAGTACTTATCAAATAGTAAGTCTGTATAAAGGGAAAAGGAATGTATCTGAAAAAGTGAAAATTCCACCTAAACCTAGAATAATAGGAATTGAAAATATCAAACTAACAAGGTCTCAGTTGAATCAGTCTGAAAAAGCGGTGGAATTTGACGTTCACTTTTGGGTAGATACGACGAAAAACACACAATACGGTATTCAAATAGTAGGAATAAATGGTGCTTACAAAGGCGTGATGAACGAATATAATGTAAATAAAACAGATTTTGTAGAAAGTCCTTGTATTCAAACGGGAAGACTAAATCGGTTTATATTTACATCTATCTGCCAAAATAATGGAAAGTTAAGTCCACGTCTTGGCGCTGAGATTAACTATATCTTCTCCATAAACAATGATTTTAGAACAAGTCAAATATATACGTATAAATCAGTAGAGGTGCGGTTAGAAGCGATTGGAGAAAGTTATTTATCTTATTTGACAGATATTTTGCCATCGGGTATAGATCGTATTTTTATGCCTTATTATTCATCTTATTCCAATATGAGCAGTGGCATAGGAGTGTTGGTAGCTAGAAATTCGGTAAAGATGGAACTTCTGATCCCCCCTTTGTGAGTATATGTTAAGGTATAATTACTTGCAATACGTCCTACTTTATGTAATAAGTTCATAAACTTTCCAAGATCATTTTAAGTTGTGTAGTCCCTTGCCAGAAAAATTAAAACCATCAAGTTGAAAAAACTCTTACAAGCCTATGTTAACGCATCATTCCTTTGCTGAATTTATCAATAGAACATTTCCCATTGACCCAAAAGTGTATGACTCACTTTTAGAAAAATGCCACACGCTTGAGTTTAAAAAAGGAGAATATTTACTTTATAAAGGGCAGATATGTGACACTGTTTATTTCATTGTAGAGGGTCTTGCACGTTCCTTCTATAAAACATTAGATAATGAGAAAGATGTGACATCTTGGTTTATTCCGGAGGGTGAATTTGCTTGTTCTATTAATAGCTTTGTGCAAGAAAGTCCAACTTTTGAATTTATCCAGCTTGAAGAAGATACCATTGTCATTGCTATTCATAAGAAAGACCTCAATACTATATGCCTTCAATTTAGTATTGTTTGTATGCTGACTCGCCACGTAACTGAAAAGTACTTGTGTCTTTTTGATGAAAGAATTCGATCTTTTCAACTAACCCCATTGGAAAGGTATAATAGATTTTTACTTCAATATCCTACCTTAAAAGCACGTGTGAAACTATCTCATCTCTCTTGGTATCTTGGAATTGGACGATCTACACTTTGCCGTTTGAGAAACAATAAATAAGGTAGAACTTCCTATCAAACCCTTGATTCACGATACACCGAACGCCCAATTCTCTTTCTAAAATGGGTGCAATAACCTGCTCCTTTTTGTGCTGGGTAGCAATGAGTAATGTCCTGTTTGTAAACATGGATGGGTGGTTTGAGAGATGAAAAAGTCTCAAATGAGACTTTTAATTGCAAAATTATGTAAATACATTTGTTGTTAAAGGGATTTGATATAATTCGTTCGTAACCGATTTATGTTTCTGTTTTATTAGCTGGTCTATGGATAACTCATAGATTGCAATTAAACTTGTTTTACAACTAAACCGGTAAGAAGTAGTTATAGTTGAATACATTGTTGGTGAAGGATTCTCTAAAATAAGTAGAGCAAAATATAAAATTAACCCATTTCATTGCTTTTTATGTAGTCGATATAGGAATGAAGGGTTGTGGCAAACGAAAGGCAATTAACGTATAGAAATTGTGGCAAGTGAATTAGAATTAGTAACAGAACAGTACAAAAACCTCTCTAAAAACTATTTGGATTTGGAGCGGCTTAATCTGTATTTGATTTCCCACCACTCCACTGCAATAGAAGGAAGTACCCTAACTGTACTCGAAACAGAGATTTTTCTTGAGAAAGGATTAACAGCAAAGGGTAAACCACTGGAGTATCATTTCATGGTAAAAGACCACTTTGAAGCGTTGCGTTTTATTCTTGAAACTGCCAAAGAAAAAAAGAAGTTTACTACGGCATTTGTACAGCGTATGAATGCACATATTATGCAAAATACAGGTACAATGCATCATACCCCATTGGGTAATTTTGATGCCTCAAAAGGAGAATTAAGACTTCTGAACGTACGGGCAGGCATATCGGGTGAAAGCTATATGAGTTATGATAAAGTACCCATGTATCTAAAAAATCTTTGCGAAGATTTGACTAAAAAAATCGATTCTCTACATACAGTAGAGGAAATAAACGAACTGGCTTTTATTGCTCATTACCAATTAGTTACGATACATCCGTTCGTAGATGGGAACGGCCGAACGAGCCGACTATTGATGAATTACATTCAAGCATACCACCAAGTCCCACTAACAATTGTTTTCGAAGAAGATCGACAAGAATACATCGAGAGCTTAATCGAAACTCGGAAGAATGAAAACATAGAAATTTTCCTGGATTTTATGAAAAGTCAGCATATAAAATTTCTGAAAGAAGAAATAAGAAAATTAGAAAATACCAAAGAACAAATACCTAAAATCAACCGGAACATTCGATTGATTTTCTGAAATCTCCTCGTAGTAATGTCCTGTTTGTAAACATGGATGGGTGGTTTGTTGCCTATAAATGCCGTTTAATAAATTCTCAATCTATCTTCTCGAATTAGCCGCGAAAATAACTTATTTTTGATTGTCTTTTGCCTGCGAAACGAAACCTATCTTGGTAGCTATGTTTGAACAGAAAGAACATGTATCCTGAAATATGAATGACCCCAATGAACTTGAAAAAAAATACGCCACAACAAGCGCTTAACAAAGCCTTTTTAAAAGTGAAACCCAATCGTTTGGATATAGAACGCTTCAAAGTGAATCTTGTCCAACTTTTAGACGGAATTAACGAGACCGCAAGCGAGGAGTTTCATAAAAATCTTGTCATCGACTTTCTGAAAAAAACGTATTATGACCCTTCCTTTTTTATCAATACCAAAGAAAATATTGACCTAGCTATTCACAATGGTAACAAACCCGAAAGTCCTGTCGGTGTGCTTATTGAAGCTAAAAAACCAACCAATAAGCTGGAAATGGTCACTAAAGAAAGACTCAATGCAAAGGCACTCCAAGAACTTGTTCTGTATTATTTGAGAGAAAGGATTTCATATAATAACTTAGAAATCAAACATCTAGCTATTACCAATATAAACGAATGGTTTCTCTTTGACGCGCAAACGTTCGATAGACTCTTTGCCCAAAACAAAGGACTCGTACAGCAGTTCAAAGAGTTTGAAAAGGGTAGATTGGCAGAAACCAAAACAGACTTTTTTTATAAACAAATTGCTGAACCGTTCATCGCAAGCATCGTAGAGGAAATCGAGTTTACGTACTTTAATCTCCAACAATACCGAAAATTTCTCACCGACGAATCGGATGTGCGGGAGCTTATTGCTCTCTTTAAATTGCTGTCGCCTGAGCATCTGCTCAAACTCCCTTTTGCCAACGACAGCAATAGTCTCGATAAACGTTTTTACAGCGAACTCCTCCATATTATAGGATTAACAGAAACCAAAGAGGGAGGTAAAAAACTGATCGAACGAAACCAAGAAGGCAAGAGACACTCCGGAACGCTGATCGAAGATACCATCATTCAGCTGGATAGTCTCGATAAAATGAGCCGCCTAGATAAACCCACTCAGTATGGCGCAACGCACCAAGAACGCCTTTTTCAGGTAGCCCTCGAGCTGGCAATCACTTGGGTAAATCGCATTCTCTTTCTCAAATTGCTAGAAGCCCAACTCATCACGTACCACAAAAGCGACAAACAAAACGCCGCTACCTCTTTTGCGTTTCTCAATACCCAAAAAATAAAAACCTACGACGACCTAAATAGTCTGTTTTTTCAGGTTTTGGCACGCACACACGCCGACCGGAACGAAGACGTAAAAAAGGCGTTTGAAAAAGTGCCCTATCTCAACTCTTCTCTCTTTGAACCTACTGAAATGGAGCAGGTTACGCTGTTTATCAGTAATCTGAAAGACGACAAAGCCATCCCGGTTTATCCGCAAACGGTGCTGAAAGACACGCAAGGAAAAAGACAAACCGGAACAATGCCGACGCTTCACTATTTGTTTGCGTTTCTGGATGCGTATGACTTCGGGGCAGAGGGCGGCATTGATATTCAAGAAGAAAATAAATCGCTGATTAATGCGTCTGTTCTTGGTTTGATTTTCGAGAAAATCAACGGATACAAAGATGGTTCGTTTTTTACGCCCGGCTTTATTACCATGTATATGTGCCGTGAGACTATCCGGAAAGCCGTTGTCCAGAAACTCAACGAGGCAAAAGGCTGGAATTGTCAAACATTTGATGAACTAAAAGAAGATGTCCAAGAGGAAATTAGGTCGGGAAATAGGAAGGAGGTCCGGAAGGTAGCCAATGAAATTATCAGCAGTATCAAAATTGTAGATCCTGCGGTTGGTTCTGGGCACTTTTTGGTTTCTGCTTTGAACGAATTGATTGCCATCAAAAGTGAGTTGAAAATCTTGGTAGATGCAAACTTGGAGCCCATCAGCAGCCATACCATTGAGGTTGTGAACGATGAATTGGTTGTCACGAATTTGGACGGGGCTTTGTTTGAGTACAACCCCTACGATAAGGAAAGCCAGCGCATTCAGGAAACGCTTTTTCATGAAAAACAACGAATCATCGAGAATTGCCTCTTTGGGGTGGACTTGAACCCAAATTCTGTGAAAATATGCCGCCTCCGGCTCTGGATTGAACTCCTGAAAAACGCGTATTATAAAACAAATGCTTTGAACCAAGGGACAAGAGAATTGGAAACTCTCCCGAACATCGACATCAATATCAAATGCGGCAATTCTTTGGTAAGCCGATTTGCGCTCGATACGGACTTGACACAAGCGCTCCGCAAAGGCAAAAAATGGACGATTGAAGCCTACAAAATCGCGATAGATACGTACCGAAATGCCGAAAACAAAGAACAAAAACGCGAAATGGAACGGCTGATTGCCGATATTAAGTCGGATTTTCGGAGTGAAATTTCGAGGAGCGACCCAAAAATGAAGCGGAAAGCGCAGCTTGCTGGGGAATTGTATAACCTCACGATGCAGCAGGATTTATTCGAAGAAAGCCCAAAAGATAAAAAACTCCGATTGGCGAAGATTGAAAAAGTGGAGGCAACTTTGAATAAACTAGAAGACGAAATTGAGGAAATTAAAACAAACAAAATCTATGACAATGCCTTTGAATGGCGTTTTGAATTTCCAGATGTATTGAACGACGACGGCGACTTTGTGGGCTTTGATGTGGTCATTGGGAATCCGCCGTATATAAGACAAGAGGAGTTTTCTGAATTAAAACCCTACTTACTTGATACCTTTCAAAAAGCAGGAACAGGTACAGCCGACTTATGCGTTTATTTTGTTGAATTAGCGGTGAACGTATTAAAAGATGAGGGTGAATTTGCTTTCATTATTCCTAATAAATGGATGCGTGCTGGTTATGGTAAAAAACTACGCGAGTTTGTGGCAAAATATAAAATTCATCAATTAATTGATTTTGGAGATTTACCTGTATTTGAGGAAGCAACTACCTATCCCAGCATCATTCAGTTAAAAAAAAGCAACTCAGAAAATGTTTTTAAAGCCTGTAATGTGACTTCGTTGCAGTTTGATAATGGGTTGAAAAATTATCTTAATGAAAATCAAATTCTAGTCAATGTAGATGAGTTGTCTCCAGAAGGTTGGACTTTATCAGATACAAAAATACAAGCTTTACTTTCAAAGTTGAAAAGGAAAGGAAAACCGTTGGGTGAATATGTAAATGGGAAAATATTTAGAGGTGTTTTAACGGGTTTAAATGAAGCATTTGTAATTGATAAAGAAACCAGGGATAGACTGATTGCGGAAGATGCCAAGAGCGAAGAAGTTATAAAGCCTTTTCTAGCAGGTAGAGACATAAAACGGTATCAGACGCCTATTGCAGATAAATATTTAATTTTTACTAGAAGAGGGGTAGATATAGAGAGATATCCAGCTATTTATAAATACTTATTTCAGTTTAAAGAAAGGTTGGAGCCGAAACCTAAAAACTTTATAGGGGAATGGAGAGGAAGAAAATCCGGTTCGTACAAATGGTTTGAAATTCAAGATGCTGTTGATTATTATGATGAGTTTGAGAAGCCTAAAGTAATGCTACCAGATATTTCCTTGAAATGTGAAGCATTAATAGATGAATCAGAAGGTCTTTATTCAGTCAATACAGCTTATATAATTCCAGAACTCACAAGGTCAGATTTAGGTATTTTAAACTCTAAATTAACTTTGTTTTTTTACTCGAATTTATCTCAGACCATAAGGGGTGGATATTTCAGGTTTATTCGTCAATATCTCATTCAAATCCCAATGATTCAAACGAATATACTCGAAGGGTATGTGGAGCAAATTATTGAGTTAAAAAAACAAAACCCAGCGGCAGACACCACCGATTTAGAATCTCAAATCGACCAATTGGTTTATCAACTGTATGAATTGACGGAGGAGGAAATTAAAATTGTAGAGGGGAAATGAAAAATTTTTGGGTTGGTATTCAGGCGGTATTGAATAATCGTGAAATAGCGATACTTTTTTGGAGTACGTTGATTGGATTGGTTGTATTATTTTCAGGGTTAAGAAAATCGTTTATACCGATTTTTAAAATCTTGGCAAGTAAAATGTATTTGTTCATTTTTTCTATAATCGGAGTGTATTTATGTGTAATAATATTATTGTTAAAATATCTTGAAGTATGGCAAAGTTCAAACTTGAAAGATGTGATTTTTTGGTTTTTTTCAGTTGGTTTAATATCAGTATTTAAAATCAGCGATGCAAAAAATAATACCTATTTTAAAAGAATTTTCTTGTCGACTATCAAATGGACAATTATTCTTGAATTTATTTTAAATCTTTATAGCTTTAGTCTAGTTACAGAAATAGTAATACAGCCTTTCTTATTATTTTTAATAACGATTCAAACAGTTGCTGATGCGGATGAAAAGCATAAAATAGTATCAAGGTTTTTCAAAAAGGTAATTGCATATGTAGGATTTATGTTGTTCTCATTTTCACTTCATAAAACTATTGTAAACTTTGATTCAGTTTTGAGTTTCAAGAATCTTGTCACTATCTTATTACCAAGCGTAATTTCAATTTTATTTATTCCATTTCTTTACTCCTTGGCATTGTACAGCGCCTACGAGAGTTATTTTATTCACCTTGACTTTATTATGGTGAAGAAAGACAAAGTAAGGGAAGTAAAAAAACAGATTATAAAAACTGCAAATATCAACCTTGACAAACTTTTAAGGATAAGAAAGAATTTTGAAGAAAGAGTTTTCTACAACGACACGAACTTAAAAGCCTATGTTCAAGAGATAAGTAAAAAATCATATATTAAATCAGAATGACGGGACATGACGACAAAGTAAAACCAGCTGTCCAATGGCAGGAAAACATTCAGAAATCTTTGGGTTCTAATTTGTCTGAAATATTTAAGGCTCAAGTAGGTATTACAAGACATCTACGACGAAAAATATCTACAATCACTTGACCTGACCGAGCGACAAGTAAAAGCTATATTGTATGTGAAAGAGAAAGGGAAAATCACGAACAGCGACTATCAGACTTTGACGGATGTTTCAAGAGAAACGGCAACAAGAGATTTAAAAGAATTAATGGATAAACAACTAATAAAATCAAGCGGACAAAAGGGTGCAGGAGCATTTTATACGCTTCATTGAATTGCGTCATAATTGCGTCAATTGCGTCATTAACCAAACAGTAAATAAGGGACAACTGCTCTAAAGAAAATAAAAAACGCGTTATATGTAACCCAACACTACTAACCTATAATCCTAAATCGACCAATTGGTTTATCAACTGTATGAATTGACGGAGGAGGAAATTAAAATCATTGAGAAGGCATAACGCTCCGTTGGGGGGATGAGAATGATAGAAATATCAAAAATAGTTAGACGAATGAAATGTAAAAGAATATTTTTAATCACGCTGTTGCTGTTGATCAGTGTATTTAGTTTTGCACAGAGTAGATACATATCGGCTACAACGAAAAGAGTTGTTTTTGCGCGAGATGGAGGTCAATGTCGGTGCTGTGGTAGTTCGGCGAGTTTAGAGTACGATCACATCATACCGTTTTCTTGTGGCGGTAGTAGTGAAATCTCAAACATTCAGTTGCTTTGTATGCGGTGTAACCGAAGTAAGTCGAATAGTTGTGTGTGTAAAATTCACAACAGAATAGTAGGTTCAAATTGTTGTAGTGGCAGTAGTGGGGGAGTAACAAGAAGCACGACGACGACAAGTGCTACTTCTCAACAATGTACAGGAATCACGCAAAAGGGAGCAAGGTGTAGGAATAGAACACGAAACCCCAGCGGGCGGTGTCATTTACATTAACAGTTCAAAATCAATTTTAAAAAAATGAGTAAGAGTTTATTATTTGCCATAGATATCGAGAAAGAAGAGGTTATTGTGTCAGAGTCAGCTAAAGGCAGTAACCGTATAGATTTCATTGAACGCATTGGACGAGATGAAAATGAAATTCTCTTCTATGCTGTTACAACATTGACGAGCATTGCAAAAGCATCCAATTTTGATGTATCCGTTTTCAAGGCAATGGATAAAACATGTCAATTGATATATACCAAATACAAAGAAAGTCTTTCGTAGTTGTGTAAAATAAAAGTAGTATACGAAGAATTTGCTAATTGGTTCATTTGGGTGCTATAGGTACTCTTTCTGTATGTGAATACGACTTTACAAATGTATCGTATGCATGAGAATCACGAATACATATAGATGATATCAGATAACGTGCTGCATTGTCTGTAAAATTCTGTTACTCTCTAAGGTTAAATTCCGTAGGAGTAACAGAACGAAATACATAAAAATGAGAGAGTGAATTTTTGATAATGAATGGTTTTATTGATTCGTTAGGGCAATTCAAAAAATTCGACATATACGCCTAATAAAATATGCCAAAACAGATAATGACCCAGCCGAATAGCCAAACTTGCCAAGAACCCAGATTGCCGAAACGCAATAGCTTGTAAGAAATTCATGGCAAAACCTGTAAAAAGTGAATAAGCGACAAACAGCATAGAGCCGTCCGGAAATTGTTCGAGTGGCTCACGGATGGCTGTCAAAATAGCACCAAACCAAAAAATAATTGAAAAATACTTCCCTTGTGCAAAATACTTTCCGGCAAGTAAAAAAAGCGTGAGAGGAATGAGTCTATAGAATACTTCTATCTCAAGTGCTCCAGAAAAAAATAAAAAAAGCGAGTAAGGAAAAGGCTGTAAAAACGGAGGGAGGGAGGTATAAGGTTCTGGGTGCATGAGCACTTTAATAACGAAAATATCGGCAATCCCAAAAACAGAACCGATGAGCAGGGGAAGTGTCCAACGTCGGAAATTAGACACCTGTTTATCCCAAAAAGAAGGAATACCAACGAATGAAGTCAAGTAAATGAATGGCAAACCTATTGCCAAATATAAGAGATTCTCAAACTCCCAATTACGTAAAAAAGTATGTTCTTCCCGAATAGCATTTCCATATAAAATGCCTATACATGCAATGAATACGCCCAAAAAATAGGTTATGAATTGCGTTTTATCTTCCTGATTCTTTACGCTTTCTTTCTTGAAAATCGTCTGCCAATACGAAGGTTTCATTTGTTTTTATCTTGGTTTTTTGTATGATTTTTAAATGCGGAGATAAGTGCCAATCGAAGCACTCATACCAAGAAAAGAGATGCATAATGGGTTAGAAGGGTTGGTTCGAACTTGTTCAATATTCGATACACACTGAAAATGAAGTGTAAAACACAATTTCACTCCGCTGGGGCTTTTTAGTTCTATTTATTTTCGCTCCAGCGGGTTTTTTTTGTTTCATTATGAAAATCTAAATGAAATATTGGAAAAATATTATTTCTCTAACAGTTCATTCGTGAATAGTCTTTGTGTCAAGATAATATCATTCTCTAAATGATTGGTAACTAGCCAATGCAAGAATGAATGAACGCGTTCGGGTTTCATTTTTCCAGAACCGAAATACGGTATTGTTTTCTCTAAAGCAAGTAGTAAGGGTACATTCTGCTGGTCATAGACGGTCAGGAAAGGATGTAAAAAGGCAGCTGCTTTTTCCTTATTTTCGATACAAAATTGATAGCCCTTTTGCGTGGCGGTAACAAACTGCGCGTAAAGTGCAGAGTTTGCATCGAGCTGTTGTTGAGTGGTTAAAATAACGGGTGAGTAACCGTACGGAATACCAAAATTGGCTAACGAAAAAGTAGTTAAGTCAATGTCTTTGTGTTGTGCTTCTACGCCTTCCCAATTATCAAAAATCCAGGTGGCGTCTGCATTTCCATCGAGGAGGGTGTTCCAAATTCCTAGTTTTTCGGGATAAGCAATTTTCATTTCTCCTTTTCCACCGTCGTTTTTTATCAATTGCTGTACGATATGGTCTTCGTAGCGCGCTTTGTAGGAGGCATATAATTTGCCATCAAGGTCTTTCGGGCGACGTATCCCGGTGATTGTCAGGGTAGCAATGCTGCTGATATCTTCTTGTAAGAGCGCATAGATGGCTAAAGCATCGACCTTATTTTCCTTGTTTTGCAGACTGATGACGGTTTCAAAAGGAGCTATTGCCATATCCACGGTGCGAAGCTCCAGCTTTTTGCCGGGTGTAGTTTGGTAATTATCATCATGTGGGCTGACGAGCGTAAGGTCAATGCCTACTTCTTGGTAAAAACCAAGTTCTTTGGCGACAAATAGACCGATGTGATTGACGTTGGGTGTCCAGTCCAACGCAAGACGAAGTGAATTCATGTGTGTTAAGTGTTAATGAATGTGAGTAAATACAGAGGTATATCCCCTTGTTTTTAACCACAAAAAGGCTGATTTATTTCAAAGAATCTGTTGAACTTTTCCGTGAAAAGGCAGGAGAAGCTCGTGGTTAGGTTTCAGATTTGTTGCCAATGTACTAATTTGATTCATCTCACAAATACGGTATGTTTCTACATTTCCGATTTTCTCGTCGATGGAGCAGCAAACAACATCTGAAGCAATGCTCATCATGTGTTGTTTTAGAAGTGATTCTTCGTGGTGTCGGATGGTCAAGCCGTTTTCTACAGAAATACCGTTCGTTCCCATGAAATAGGTATCCACTTTAAAATTCTTTAATTGGCGGATTAGGTCAAAACCCATCGTAATTTGGTATCGCTTGAAGTACGTTCCTCCGAGTAAAATGACTTCTACTTTTGGGTGATCGTTGAGTATCATAGCGAGTGGCACATTGTTCGTAATGACTGTTGTTGATAAATGTTTTGGGAAGTGCTCTGCGATATAGAAATTGGTGGTTCCTCCATCAAAAAGAACAGTTCGGCTAGTTTCAAGAGTGGGTATAATTTTCTTGAAAATCGTCTGAAAATCCTGATTTTTAGAAGTAGAATTTCCGTTTCCTGCTAAGCGTGATAAGTAGGAGTTGGCAACAGCGCCGCCATGCACCTTTTTTAGAAAACCCTTGTCTTCGAGCTCAATAACATCTCGGCGGATGCTATCGTAAGAGACATTCATCAGCTGGGCAAGTTCTACGAAATTGATTTTCTTGTCTGTACTTAATTGGTCTAATATTCGTTTGTGACGTTCGTGTTTTAGCATATTTTTGCGATATATTTTGCAAATTTGTGCAAATATTTGCTGTTTATTATTGCAAATTTAAAACAATATTGCATAGATTTGCATCGAGATACTTAATAACCTATAATGAATCAGAGGGCTCCAGCATTTTTTGTTGGAGCTTTTTTATTTTATACTTTCTAAGCTATGATAATATACGAAAAAATGCATCAAATAGTAGATATAACCGCTTGGTTGGTTATTTTTGCTTTATCCTAAAAACCAAAAATCAACCTTACTCTGTACGCATGAGCACAAAAAACGACAATCAACTACTCAAACTTCTCGGTGTCAGCTTTGGTATCGCCGTCACTATCGGTGGAACCATCGGAACGGGAATTTTACGCAAACCGGGTCCCATCGCTGCACAACTTGGCGACCCATGGCTCATTATGCTTGTCTGGCTAAGTGTTAGTTTATATGCCTTTTTAGGCGTATTATGTGCCTTAGAACTCGGTATTGCGATGCCCAAAGCAGGCGCTTGGTATATCTATGCTCGCCGGGCTTTTGGTGATTATTTTGGTTTTATCACTGGTTTTACTAGTTGGTTTGGAACGGTCGCAGCATTGGGTTTTGGCGCTTATACCATGAGTGAATATCTCGCGCTTCTATTTCCTTCTACCGAACCCTTCATTCAATATATTGCGATTGCCGTTCTCCTTGCCCTGACCGTCTTTCACTGGTTTGGTACGAAATCCGGTGGCCGCTCCCAAGAAATTCTGTCTTTTCTAAAAGCGGTTGGACTTCTGCTTTTTGTCGGTATCTGTTTTACGTATGGTGGTTCTATCCAAGCGTCAAGTCTGACAACCACGACAGAAACTGTTCTCCGTCCTGCTCTTCTGGTAGGTGTTATTACAGCTCTTCAAGCAATTTTTTATACATTCGACGGTTGGCACACAGCAGCCTATTTTGCCGAAGAAAATACAGACCCCGCTAAAAATTTACCGAAATCTATGATTGGTGGATTAGTGCTCATCGTCTTGATTTATCTATTAGTCAATGCCGCCATTTTATATGTCTTGCCCATGGATGTTTTGGCAAACTCGAAATTAGCTGCATCAGATGCTATTTTACTCATTTTTGGAGACCAGGCCTCCAAAGTCGTTACGCTTTTCTTAATGCTTTCGATTTTCGGAATCGTAAACGCCCAAGTCATGTTTGCCCCCCGTGTTATTTACTCGATGAGCCGTGATGGACTTTTCTGGAACAAAGCCCAACGCGTCAATGCAGGAGGTACACCATCAGTAGCCATGCCACTTACTACGGCGGGTTCTGTTTTGCTTATTTTGAGTGGCAAAGATACCTGTGGGATTTTGTCTGACATCGCCACATTTTTCTTTGTAATGAGCTATGCCGCAGGGTTTGCTTCTTTGTTAATGCTTCGAAAAAAAGAACCTGAACTTCCTCGTCCATACAAAGTTTGGGGGTATCCGTTTGTTCCTTGGTTTCTTCTGATCGTGTCTATTTTATTTCTAATAGGCGCCGTATATAATGACCTAAAGAGCAGCCAATATGCGTTGATTTTCTTGGTGATAAGTTATCCTTTGTATAAAGGAGTAAAAAAACTGAATGAACAACCTGCCTAAACGGAGAAAATAATGCGCTTAAAAACCCATATTTATCGTCTCCATAATTCCTTTGTTTTTCGGATTGCACACGGTTCGCGGTCTAGTATAGATACTTTTTTTGTTCGGCTGCAAGCAGATGGGCTGGAGGGTGTCGGAGAGGCGACACCTGTCCCGTATTATGGCATGACACCACAAAAAATGGAAGAATTGCTCGAAATGCACCGCGAACGTATCGAAACAGCAGTTTGGACGTCGCCCGAAGACCTTTGGCAGCAATTAGATCTTTTCTTGCACGAAAATCGCTTTGCACAATGTGCCTTAGACATTGCAGCACATGATTTATTCGCTCAAAAACAAGGCAAACCGTTATATGCGTCCTGGGGATTGAGCCTAGATACTGTTCCGCTGTCTAATTATACCATCGGGATTGATGAAATCGACCAAATGGTACAAAAAATGAAAGAGGTTGATTTTCCTATTTATAAGATAAAATTGGGTACAGAAAACGATTTAGCGATTGTCGAAGCACTCCGAAAGCACTCCAAAGCAGTTTTTCGGGTAGATGCCAACTGTTCCTGGACTGTCGAACAAACCATAGAATATGCACCTGAATTAAAAAAATTGGGTGTTGAGTTCATCGAACAACCCTTGCCTGCAAACCAAATGGCAGAAATGGAGGAGGTCTTTGCCAAGTCTGTTTTGCCCGTTATTGCAGACGAAAGTTGTATTCAGGAACAAGATGTTTTGGCTTGCGTCGGGAAATTCCATGGCGTAAATATCAAATTAGCCAAATGTGGTGGACTCACTCCTGCACGGCGTATGATAGCCCAAGCAAAAGACTTTGGAATGAAAACCATGTGCGGCTGCATGACAGAAAGCAGCGTAGGTATTTCGGCTATTGCGCAACTATTGCCCCTCTTAGATTATGTAGATATGGATGGCGCTTTGCTCATCGCCAATGACCCTGCATCGGGTGTTCGTGTCGAAAAAGGAGCCGTGATTTTTCCAGAAAGACCCGGGATTGGAGCTATACTCCCTGATTTAGAGGGAGTATGAATATTTTGAAATCATTCATACCCCAAAACATGTTCTTTAAAATCAGAGAAAAGTTAAATTATTCACGCATCAATCAGATACAAAAAATATGAAATGGAGTTGTCAGAACACAGATTCTTTCACAGGAATTGCAGATATATATTTTCTTTCAGCCAGCACACTTTCAGCCGAACTAGCTAAAATAGCAACTGCCTTCCCGTTGGATTTTGCAACATTGGAACGAGAGTTCAAAGGACAAACCGATGAAGTTCTTCCGGTATTTATTCAAGGTAAAAAAGTCTATTTGGTTGGATTAGGCGAAAACCCAACGTCTCTTCGCGTGCTACAAGTAGCGCGGCACTTTTTCTTCAAATTTCATCAAAAATTAAATCAATCTGTTCAAATTTGTTATCTAGGCGAACAAATAGAAGCTTTGGCTACCGGTATTTGTCTGGGGCAATACCGCATTGGTTTGTACAAAACAGATACCTTGGCAGCGGCTGGATTTTATGTAAATCCCATGGTTGAGTTCATCACGGAAAAAGAAGGAGATGTTGTGGAAAAACAGATGAAACGCGGATTTGAAACGGCAGAGACACAACTTGAAATGCTGCGTTTGGTGGATGCTCCGGCAAATCACAAAACGCCAGATAAATTAGCGAATTGGGCGCTTGCTAGTGCTGAAAAATACAAGTACAAAGCAACAGTTTTGGACGCAGCTGCTTGTGAAACGCTCGGCTTACATGCTCTTTTGGCAGTAGGGAAAGGAAGTGTCGCACATCCGCCTTTGTTTATCGTCCTCGAATACGGAGAGAAACAAGCAAATAAACCAACGATAGGTCTAGTCGGAAAAGGTGTAACGTTTGACACCGGCGGAGTTTCGCTCAAACCAGGAGACAACATGAACTACATGAAGTCAGATATGGGAGGAGCGGCGGCTGTTCTGGGAACTGTCGAGTTGATGGCGAAACGCCACGTGCCGATTCACCTCGTTGCGGCAATTCCTGTTACAGAGAATTGTGTCGATGGACTGGCATTGAAACCTGGTGATGTTATCTCTTCTTTTTCAGGTAAAACCATAGAAGTGATTAATACAGATGCCGAAGGACGTTTGATTTTAGCAGATGGATTAACTTATCTGAACCGTACCTTCCAACCGGATATTTTGATTGATTTGGCAACTCTGACGGGTAATTGTATCATGGCTTTGGGTTATGCTGCTGCGGCTATGTTGACTTCAAACGATGCAATGGCGGCTTCCTTAACTGAATTTGGAATGCAAACAGGTGAAAAAGTATGGCGTTTGCCTTTGTGGGATGAATATGCCCCGATGATGGATTCAGACGTAGCAGATATTAAAAACCTCTCGTCTGCGCCGATTGCCGGAGCAATCACAGCAGCTAAATTTTTGGAGATATTCACGGAAAAACATCCAGCTTGGGTACATTTAGACATCGCAGGAGTAGCTTTTGGCGACTCACCCTACGGAAAAATGAAGTCTGCAACAGCATACGGCATTCGCTTGCTTTCTGCGTATATCGAAAACCAGGCAGGGGTTTTGTGAGGTGTTTCGCTGAACAAAATAGTCATTAAATGAGTGAAAGCGTCATCCTAAAAAGGGATGGCGCTTTTGTGCTGAAAGCTTTTTTGAGGAGTGATTTGTATGTTACGAAACATAGATAGGAGTATGTCAATAATCGATTTTCTGACTTTGGTTTTAGGATATTAATAATGGAGCTTGGTGAATTGATTTTTTTGGAGGAATAGGAATGGAGGAGGCTATGTGTTTAAAAATTAACTTAAAAAAACAGGGCATTAATAGACGTCCTAAAATCTAAATTTTACAATAGTGGATGGAATTTATAGGGAGAGATTAGTATAAATTTTAGGCAAAATATCGAAGAAAGTATAATTATTGGCACAAATACTACACTTTAACAAATTGTTCAACAATGTAATTCATTACAAATGCATATCAATTTATAAGTTATTTTGAGAATTAGTATTTGTGGCTTTAAGCAATTAGTGACTAAATAAAGAGTGGTTTATAGCAACGTATGTAAGTAGTCAGCGGTATTATTTAGCCCACCTTTACGAAGTAATTCTATAACCTGAAATTCACTCAATTCTGGTTTTTTTTTATAAGTAACCATTTCTCGAAATGCCATTAGTGCTTCTTCACGATTTAAGTCAATAATGTCCGTAAGAAATTCATCAGCTGATTTCACTTTTATACCAAAGGTTTTAAGATAATGTTCAGGAAAATCTTTTAAATTATTTGTAACAATGATAGCAGCGTTTATTTTAATGGCAGCAGCTAAAACATGACAATCTTTAGGGTCAGGTAAGTTTAAACCTCTTACTATTTCTTGATAATTATGAACGAGTGCATCTGGAAAAGCTAAATTAGCTTTATGTACTCTTGTTGTAGCATCTATTTTAGAAATACCTTTTCTTTCCATAACATTCCTCCACTCATCAAAGATATCATTACTCCATTTGGGGCTATATAATTCATAGTGTGCGAACCAGAACAGTATATCACGTATTACAATGGGATAAATAACATTTGTATCTAAAACTACTTTGAGTTTACTAGTTTGAATCATACAATCCTATTTCTTCATCAAAGTTCATAATGGCAATTAGGTTCTTTTTTTGTTCTTCTTTCATAAGTTGTTTATAATTCAAGATGTCTTCAAGTAAAATTCTTCTGTGTTTACCTATTTTGGTAAATGCAATTTTACCCTCTTCCAATAATTTAACTAAATAAGGTCTTGAACAACCTAATATTTCAGCTGCTTTTTGAGTTGTTATTACAGTTTCCACAGGAACTATTGAAACCATTTTTCCTTGATTCATGGCTTTAAGTATATCCCCAAGTAATCTTAATGCACTAATTGGAATTTCAACTTTATTGTTGTTTTCTTCTATCTCAATTTTTGCCTTATCAGAAAATATTGGCTCTTTGTCAAGAGATAACGCACTTAAAGACGCATAGGCTATTTTTTGTTCATGTTTTGAAGGTCTTCTGATTTCATCTAATAACTGCATACGTTTTTTTGATTTAAATTTCAATACAAATTTATTCGAAATATTCGAAATAAATAAAATATTCGAATAAAATTTCAAGCAATATCTAAGAACGTTCACTTGATATTTCAAAAAAAATTACTTTGCATTAGAGCTAAATTAATACTGAATCATACATATCTTCAAAAAAAGGAATTTTACTTCCGCACGATAGCAACTTTTTTGCTAATTGTTCTCATTGATTGGTTTATGGAGGGTGGTCTTCAGCTTTTCAAAAGGAATACTTTTTCTCAAACAATAGAAAATGATAAGATTCCAATTACACACATAAGTATTGCTGCTGCGCTGGTTTATTTTCAACTTAAAAAAGAAGTGAGTAAGTCTAACCCGTTGTGCGTATCCATTAGGCGATTTTGAGTCGAAAATATGCCAACAGATGTAAAAATAAAGGTCAAATTTTCTGCAATTAGCTTTGTCAATATAGTACGACGAATTATATGCAGCAGAGTGTTGATTTACTGGAACAAACTCTCTGCTGCATTTTTATATACATGATACATGCATCAATCTTCCCATTTTTTTGCTCTTTCGATGGCCTTCAACCAACCGTGGTAATTTTGTGAACGAGTTGCTCCTGCCATCTTCGGTTTCCAAGTCTTATCAATTCCCCAATTTGCGAGCAAATCTTCTTGACTTTTCCAGTAGCCAACAGCCAAACCGGCGGCGTAAGCAGCTCCCAGAGCCGTTGTTTCAATCATCATCGGTCGGATTACCTCCGCATCAAGCATATCGGCTTGAAATTGCATGAGTAAGTCATTCACCGTCATTCCACCGTCCACGCGCAACGATTTTATAGCTATTTGTGCATCTTTTTCCATTGCTTCCAAGACATCGCGTGTCTGGTAGGCAGTTGCTTCCAAAATAGCGCGCGCCAAATGTCCTTTGTTCACGTAGCGCGTCAAACCTGTCATGACACCACGCGCTGTACTGTCCCAATAAGGTGCATATAAGCCAGAGAAAGCAGGAACAAAATAAGCCCCTCCGTTGTCTTCGACGGTTTCAGCAAGAGGCTGTATTTCATGGCTTTGTTGGATGATACCCAAATTATCGCGCAACCACTGAACCAGTGCACCCGCAATTGCCACAGAGCCTTCGAGTGCATAATGCGTTGGTTGTCCCTCAAATTGATACGCAACTGTAGTGAGCAATCCGTGAGTGGAAGGAACCAATTTTGTGCCCGTATTCATGAGCATAAAACACCCTGTTCCGTATGTATTTTTGGCTTCACCTGGGGTAAAGCAAGTCTGCCCGACGAGCGCCGCTTGTTGGTCACCAAGAATACCTGCAAGCGGAACTCCCTCCATGATTTCAGAGGAAATGAGCCCGTATTTTTGACTGCTCGGCACAATTTGTGGAAGAATAGAAGCGGGAATTTGTAATAAATCCAAGATAATCTCGTCCCACGCAAGCGAATGTAAGTTCATCAATTGAGTCCGCGAGGCATTCGTGACATCCGTAATATGTAAACCACCACGCGGCCCGCCCGTCAAGTGCCAAGCGATAAACGTATCCATATTTCCGAATAGAACCTCATTTTTTTCAATATCTGCCTGAACGGAAGGGACGTTTTCGAGAATCCATTGGATTTTTAAACCACTAAAATAGGTAGCTAATGGAAGACCTGTTTTTTCGCGAAACCATTGGCTGCCGTGGCTTTTTTCTAGTTCTTCAACTCGTTTTCCTACGCGTGTATCTTGCCAAACGATGGCGTTGTAGTAGGGTTTTCCGGTTCTTTTATTCCATAAAACAGTCGTTTCACGTTGGTTGGTAATACCGCAAGCAGCAATGTCTTTGACGGATATTTCTTTGTTGATTCGAGCTCTCGCCACAACTTCTTGCGTATTCTTCCAAATTTCTTCGGGATTGTGCTCCACCCAGCCAGCTTTGGGGAAAATTTGTTGGTGTTCTTTTTGGTCAATAGAGATGATTTTTCCGGAATAATCAAAGAGAATACAACGGGTGCTTGTTGTTCCTTGATCTATAGATGCGATATATTTCATAAATGAATAGCGGGTAAAAATTCAATAATTAGGACGGTAAATATTGGAAAGAAATAGATGAATACATAGAAAAAATAGAAATATATGAAGATACAAAGTGAAATAAATCATAAAAAATGAGTAATTCGTAGTTTCTTTTTTAACCTAATCTACCTTAACCCGATGCATACTAACACTACGAACCAACGTTGGATTTTTATTCTATTGACCTCTCTTTTTTTATTTTGGGGCTTAGCAAATAACATGACGGATACGCTCCTTGCGGCTTTCAAACGTATTATGAGCATGGGTGATTTTCAGACTACTTTTGTCCAATATGCGTTTTATGGAGCTTACTTTTGTTTGGCGATTCCAGCCTCTATTTTGGCACAAAAGTTTAGTTACAAGACAAGTATTTTGATGGGTTTGGGCTTATTTATTGGTGGCGCACTTCTCTTTTATCCGGCAAGTCAAACACAAGTGTACAGCCATTTTCTGGGAGCATTATTCATCTTGGCAGGTGGTTTATCTATCTTAGAAACCGCGACGAACCCGTTTATTCTTACCTTAGGAAGTCGTGAAACAGCTGTAAAAAGACTCAATCTAGCTCAATCTTTTAACCCCATTGGTTCAATTATTGGCGTAGCCTTGAGTAAATTCTTGATTCTATCTGAATTACATGCCGCCACAGCAGAACAACGTGAAACAATGTCCAAAGAAGTGCTACATCAATTGCAATCCGACGAGTTAGCAGCCGTCATGACTCCTTATGTTGGCGTTGCTATTGTCTTGATAATCATTTGGTTACTTATTTTTTACACGCCGATGCCCGAAGTGTCAGATACCAAAGATTCACATTCGATTGCCTCAGGTATCTATCAGTTGATTTTGCATAAACCGTATAGAAAAGCGGTATTAACTCAATTCTTTTATGTAGGCGGACAAATAACGGTCTGGTCGTTTACTATTCGGTATGTAATGGAAGAACTGAAGATAGATGAGGCAGAGGCAGCCAATTATTATTTAGCCTCGTTGGGTCTATTTTTGGTCGCGCGTTTGATTTTTACTTATTTGATGAATTTCTACGAAGCACTTTTTCTTTTAAAGTGGGCAGCTGTTAAGGCTATTATACTCACAGGATTTGCCATTTTCTGTTCGGGAGAATTGGGCGTTTGGGCACTGGTTTGTGTCTCTGGTTGTATGTCCTTGATGTTTCCAACTATTTATGGTCTCGGTATGGCTAAGGTGGAGACAAACACAAAATTAGCGAGTGCAGGATTTGTCATGGCGATTGTTGGGGGGGCTGTCATGACGGGTCTGCAAGGACAATTATCCGATTTATTGACAAACATTCGGCTTTCGTTTTTTGTGCCTTTGGTTTGTTTTAGTGTGGTTCTGATTTATTCGTTTACATTGGTAGAAAAAAAATAAAGACACCAAAGTCAAAAACGATGGTGTCTATTCACTTTACCTCTAAACGTTGCCCACGACATACATTTGTTCTAATGTAGGTACGGGGCTTCCTCCTTCTTTTTCAAGGGTGATTGCGAAGGCTGCCACGTTGCCGGCGGCTCCTTTCATCTGCAATATTTTACTACCAAACTCTTGGTCAAGCATTCCCATGTCAACTGGTTTGCCATCTACGATAGTCCAGAGTTGGTACTGTTTGCCTGCTTCCGGTTTGGGAAGATTATCCACAACAAGGGCTACTTCGTTATTTTGCTGGTTCCAGAAAACAACGACAGAACTTTCAGGTGATTTTTCTACTCCCGCCAACCGAACCACTTTATTTTGTGGGTTTTGGTACATCGCGAGCAAGTCACTGTTTTGGTCTGTTACTTTTTCTAAAATACTCACTTGATTGCTGAGTTGTCCGTTGGTCTCAATGATTTGCTTCATATTGAATACCGCCCAACCTAAACCAATAGCAAGCAAGATAGATGCTGCAACAGAAACCTTTGACCAAGCAGGGATGAACTGAATAATCTGAACTTCATTCTCAACTTCTGGTTCAACAGATACCGGGGTTTGCGCAATGAATTGCGTTTGTTCTGTTGTTTTGTTCTCCTCCAAAGGAGAGGAAAAATCCATCTGTGCAAAGATTTTATTTTTCAAAGACACAGGTGGTTCTTTTGCATACAAACCAAGATAGCTTCCCATAGACTCTTCTAGTTTACGGAGCTCTAACTCGATTTCGGGGTAAATTTTAGAAAGACACTGAACTTCACGACGTTCTTGGTCTGAGACTACGCCTAAAACGTATTCCTCTAAAATACCTGAACTTATATATTCATTTACATTCATATCGCGAAATAATTTTTCAAATCTTGCAAAGCAATTCTAATTCTCGACTTAACTGTACCCAACGGAATATTCAGCTTGGTAGCTGCTTCTTCTTGTGTGTAACCTTGCAAATACACCATATCCAGCAATATCTGCCTTTCTGGTTTGAGCTTTTTCATCAGTTCGCGCAAATCGAGTGTCGCGATTTCTGGCTGAAAATGCGCCATTTTATCTAACTTACTGACAGACTCATCAATGTCGTCAAGTGTTACTTTTTCTTTTCTAAGATGATCTATCGACGAATTTCGCGCAATATTCATCATCCAGGTAAAAAGGCGACCTCTGCTGGGGTCGTAGTCGTTAATCTTTCGCCAAATCTTCAAGAAAACTTCCTGCATGACATCTTCCGCCTGAATTTCATCATTGACTATCCGGTAGATGATCCCGTATAATGCCGATGAATAATTGTCGTATAAATAGTCAAACGCTCTTTTTTCGTTCCTTTTCAGCGAAGCAACTAACTCATCTTCTGTGTACTTGAGTGCAATTGTTGCCAATGTTACTAGTTGTTTAGAGGTTCAAAAAATTCCTGTGGACATACGTGAAACTAAGCGTACATCTTCCAATGCATGATTTGATTTCTTTCATATACGTGGAGTTAAGAGGTTTTGGATTATTTTTCAATCATATTTATTAAATAAACATTTTAAAAAAACAAAATGTTACTTGACAAACTGGAATCGTGTATATTTAACCGCTTTTTTAGCGTAAATTAGTTCAACTATTAATTGATATAAAGCTATGGCAAGAGCAGATTTGAAAATTATTCAAGCATTGCGAAATACAGCTAAAAGACTGAATGAAGGTTCTCCTTATATGTGGGGGCATATGGGGAGCTGTAATTGTGGAAATTTGGCACAGGAAATTACCAAATTGTCAAAGGCAGATATCCATGCATACGCCATGCGTGGAAAAGGCGACTGGAGCGAACAGCTCAACGACTATTGCCCAGGTAGCCAGCTTCCAATGGATTTACTCATTTTTGAACTTCTCTCGTTTGGTTTCTCTACAGAAGATCTCCAAGCGTTGGAATATCTTTCTAATCCAACTATTCTAGAAAGACTGCCACTCGAAAAACGCCACCTACGCCGCAATTACAAAGAGGATGTAGTCGTTTACTTAAACGAATGGGCCAATATGCTGGAAGAACAGCTTTTGGACCAAATCGAATTACCCAATTTTACTGTAAATGAAAAAACGCCCGTTTTGGCTTAACCCGCTTTTGTTCGCGGTTTCTCTCTTGACTTTTCCTCTCGCTTCGTCTGCACAAGAAATTCCGTTAGAGGAGAAACCCCTCGTAGAGAAAAAAATATCTTCTCCAACGAATGAAAAGGAACTGCCCATTTGGAGACAAAAACTACACGTAGGCGGAAATATCTGGCTAGGTTTCTTTGGCTCTTTTTATGTGGATGTCTCCCCGATGGTTGGGTATGAAGTAACAAAACTTGGAACGGTAGCTGGTTTAGGTGGAACACTCATTTATCAAGGTGGTTTCGGGCAGCCTGCTGATGTTGCGGTAGGGCCTCGTATTTTTGTTCGTCAACCTATTTGGCGGTCTATTTTCGCACATGCAGAATACGAATGGATGAATGCAACTGAAGACCAGTTCTATTCTTTCGACCCCGTTTCAGCTCCCAATGTTCCTACTTTGCCCAAAAAATGGGAAGGCGCGCCTTTGGTTGGCTTGGGTTTCTATCAAGGACAAGGAGGGCAGTCTGGAAGTTTTATTTCTGTGATGTATAATTTAGGATATCCCTTAAATGGCTTTGTTAGTCCACAAGGTTTGGGAGGACGCAACTCCCCGCTCATTCTTCGTTTTGGCTTCTTCTTTTAAAAATACATACGAATTAAAAAAACAGACTGCGTAGAACATTCTACGCGGTCTGTTTTTTTTAGAACAAGGTCATTTGAGAAGAATTTTTTGTTTCTACTCGAATCTTTGCGTCGGTTATTTGTCCTTTATTTTCTTCTATAAATTGAGTGAAAGATTCCATTTTTTCTAGGAGATGAGAAAATGGGTATGTGGACACATCATACCTTTCCACATAAATTTGATGAAAATCACAGATGATGTACTCCATCGTTTTGATACCCTTTTCTCGAAGTGCGTACGCGTAAAGATTCTGAAAATTCGTTTCGTGTTTGCCCGGTAGATATGTCTGAGTCGTCTTGATGTCAATGACGCGTTGGTCGCCAATAACGTCTAAATAACCATAAAACCGAATTGGGCCGTGGATTAATTCAACGAGCTGCTGTGATTTCCACTTATTGGGCAATAATTCTTTTGCTTTATCTACCAATTGTTGCGTGAAATCATGCGGTTTATTCTTTAGAACGGCTGCTTCAAACGAAATACCTTTGGCAAATTTCTCCCGTAACGTGTCGTCCAAAATAGGTACTCGATTAATCCGATTGATGAGCTGTCGAAAAGTTTCCGAATTTGGATTTTTCAAATAACGAACGTATTCATTCAGGATAGTTGGATAAAAGTTATAGCGGATGGATGAAGTCATTTTTTAAACTCCTGCAAGCATTTATTGATTTCAAGGGTGAGTTCGTAGTCAGAGGCAGCGAGAATAAAATCCTCAGGTAACACACAAAAGCGCATAAAAGCCTCTAATTCTAATCCATTAAGTTTGGTAATGAATTTAACGAGATTTTGATTATATCGAAGTGTCGCATAGTATTTGCGCGCATCCTCCATTTGTAAATCTGCTAATTTACGTTTGCTTTTTCCTTCTTTACTGAATAAATCGTAAATCGCGTCTATCGAAATCCCTAGACCAGGTGTTGTTGTATTCGTTGACAACATACTCCGCATAATTTCTTGTCTGATTTCCTTTGAACCATAGGGATTCGCTAAAAACGCATCTATTTCCTTCTTTAGGTTTTCAGCTCTTTTTTCGCGAACAACGACTTCATCTAGTTGAATAGCCGTTCGTTTCAACAAAATGGTTGGTTTATTATTGTTTCCGTCTAGCAAACAACCACCGTCTGCGTAGCCAATAGACGAACAAAGTAGCGAGTCACCAACAGCAGCCCAAATAAAAAAGTCACCTTTTTCGTTGGTCGTCGTTCGCTGCTTCGTTCGTTTATTTACAACTGTGATGGAGCCCAACGGATTTTTTGTGTCTTTATCCAACACCTGCCCATAGATTGTTCTGTTTTTAATTTGTCCGAACACTTCTAATGAGACAGAAGAGAGCAACAGAAAAATAAGAAACAAAAGAAAATTAAAACGAGTCGAGTAATTGGCCATTAATAACAAGGTATTTGATCGATTGACCGCTGGTTAGAACGAAATTGGCAGGTTTCCCATATATATTGGTTGCAGAAGGCATCGTGAAACCTTTGTATTTCTGTGCCAACGCGGGGTAATCTTTCAACGACTTAAATGTGAGATTCGATACATCGGGTTCTTTAATTCCAAAAAATGTGGATAAATCTCCCACATCCTGAATACTACCGTTGAGTTTGTAGAAAGGAGGGGTTGATTTCCAATTTTCTGTAAGATTAATTCCAATATCCTTTTTAATCAATTGTCCATTTTGAACAAATTGAACATTACGAAGCAGTACATCGAAAAGAGAACGACCATTTTGTGGAATCTTCTCGTAATCACTCAATTGGTACTTTGTATATTGATTTGTAGCTATGGAAAAAAGTGCTTCTAAGATAGCAACAAAATTGAGCTGACGAATAAATTGTTTCTCGCGGTCGTCTTTATATCCACCAGATTCGATAAGTATCAGGCTACTTCCCCATTTTTGAATATTGTCACCAAAAGCACGTGGCTCAAATTCATCCGAATATTTTGCGACATGACCTGGAATGAGTGCTTGTAGTTTTTCATTCATCCCGCAAATGACTTGCATCGAACGAGTTCGAACGTCATTCCATTCACGTGCTTCATTGTAAGCGGTGGCAAGAAATGAAATAGTTGCTTGTTTTCCTGTTGCTCCCGCGCTGTAACGGGTTCCTTGGTCGTGTAAATTGAAGGCAAATGTCGGTTGAATGGTCTGTTGTAATTCCTTCAAAAGACGGCTTTCAGGGCATTGTAATGCCAAAGCATCTCTGTTCATATCAATTTCCAAGGCAGTCCGACGAGAAATTCGCTCTGCACCATCTGGGTTGAGCATAGGAACTACATGAAGGCGAAGTTTGGAAAGAATCGTTTCCCGAAATTGGGTAAAAATAGAATTATCTGACTCAAAGAATCGAAAAATATCGAATAGAGCCATCGTGGCTGTGGGTTCGTCTCCATGCATTTGTGACCAAAGAAGAACATTAATAGGACCATCTCCAAGAGTTACTTTATGAATACTCCGTTTCTCAAAAGACTGCCCAATAACTGCTTTCTCAAAAGGTAATCGTTGAATCAGTGGAACGATGTCGCGGTGTTTGAACCACCTATTTTTCAATGCAGGTTCTTTGAATAAATGATGATAGGAGGAGAGAAAATCATTGTTCATAGTAGGAAGTGCAAAGTAACTTAAAGTTGAAATATCTACGAGGGTACGTCTAAAATCACGCGTTTTATCCCATAAGTTTGCTGTCGAATCCATTGTATTACTAACTGTCACGGACATGAATAGGCAAGTTATTCAAGATTTTTAGAATTGTGTGTGGAATCGCTAGACTTATTTTTTTAAAAGCTGACTGCGAGTCTGTTTTTCATGTTCAAGAAGTTGGTTTTATTCTTTCAAAATTAGGGAAATTATTTTTTTGAAAAACTATTAAATAATTTTTCAACTATAAAACTAAATACGCATTTGAATCGTTTCTATAACATGTAACAGCAATAGATGTGATTTAGTCTTACAAATCCATTCATCTGCTAAATAAAAAAGGGGTCGAATTCAAATTCGACCCCTTTTTTATTTTCTTTCGTAATAGTAATCTGAACCGTCTGCTATATCATAGCCCATGGCTGTTTTTTGATATAAAATCAAATTCGTTTTCCCATTTATTTCAAGTAACTGATAATAGTGATACTCTTGTGTATCTTCTAAAACCAAAATAGGGCGATCGTTACGGGTGGAAAAAGACAGACGAGACTTTTCAACAAGTTCCTCTTTTTCGTATCTTTTGATTAATCTCTGACGTGCAGAGATAACAATGGTTTCTTTTGTAGGGGAATCATTTGTGACTTGTGAAAATCCATATACGATTTTCTTCAACTCCCAGGTTCCGCTTAAATCAGGCTGTTCCAAAAGGGAATCCGAACAGCCTGATATACATAAAACCAATAAAATTCCTAAAAATCCGATGATTCGCTTACTCATAGGTTGACGATTTTACCCATAAACTGGATAGTCTTTGATGATTTTTCATGGATAAAGAAGAAGAAAGGACGATCACAAATGACGGTTGGATAGTTCGGTACAGAGGTAAGCTCGATACCAATAGTCGTTACTGCAGCAGCTTCTGTTCCTTTTTCATCTACAGCTAAAAACGTATCTTGTTTAACAAATCCAACTTTTAATCTACCAGCTGGAGGAGCAATTTTTGATAGGTCAGCTTGGTTTGAAAAAGCAGTTGGCATACCAAGTTGGTTCAAAATAGTATTCAGTTTGATACTATATTCCATATTCCATTTGGGTAAACCGATTTCGATGGTAGAAGGAGTAAGGCTATTTTGAAGTTTTTCCCATTCCGTTTGATTAAACTTCTTGATAACAGTCGATATATCTGTTTCTGTACTAGGAAGAACAACGGTCATGACATAATTTCCGCTTCCATAAGGTAATTCAAATGCCTGATAATCAGAAGACTGAAAGTAAGGAACAGCTTGACGTTGGGACATCATAGAAACTTCCTTTTGTTTGGTTAGCCCTTGGAAAGTCGCATCGTAGGTACGCTTGCTATCAAAAGGGTATTTCCAATCTCCTTTGAAATACAAGGCGTTCATCAAAAACATGACCTGCGAGGGGCTAATTTCAGCGATTACTTTTTTGATTTTTGCATTGGTGTTGTCACTTGCCCATTTATTTATTTTATCGACGGTAGCTTGATTACTAAAATCTTCAGCAAAAACACCTGCGTTAAAGCTTGATTTCAATGTTTCTAGAAACGAGGCAGTTACAGTAAAATCCTTGTCATGCCAAACAGAGTTAGCCGTTGTATTCGTAACTTTGGGATCGAGCGAAGGTAATTTTTGAATCAACTCTTTGTAAATAAGATTGATTTGTGCCAGGTCTTCATTTGTAAAACCAAGAACTGTTTTTATTTCTTCTTTTGTTTGTCCGTCGGCACCATTTAGCAGCATCCCTAGTGCAATATGTAAGCTAAGAGGCGAGACAAAGAAATTTTTTGTGGGATCTTCTTCTTTATGAATAGCTTGTAGAAAATCGAACGAAAACTCACGCGTTGTGGTAGAAAAACTTTCAGGAACAGAAATGGAAGAAGGGGTAGGGTCAACGTTTTTTAGTTGTCCACATTGTACAGAGACAAGTGCCAAAGTAAAGGCGATTCCTAAATTTAAAAATTGCTTTTTCATGTGTAATTAATTATTGTTGTTTAGACGTGTAAAGACAAGTTTATCGGTTTGTGGAGCGGGTAACGAGAAAGTAAGCGTTTGCAAATCATCTGATAGACGAAACGAAGAAACAGCAGCTAATTTTTGCCAGTATTCATATTCAGCCTGCATGTCTTCTTGAGGGCCAGCCATTTTTGTGCCGCCAATTCCTTCTAATTTAATTTCACCTTTTTGCTTATTTAAGGTAAAACTCGAAAAATAGAAGTTGACCTGACTTTTTCCAGAAAGTTGGTAAAGTCCTTGGCTGTTGACTTCGTCTTTGATTTCCATAGAAATTACATATTTGCTTGGCTTTTGTCCTTCATACCGTACAAATCGCCAATTCCCGAATATTCCCAATGATTGAATACTCAAGTCTTGTTGGCTGCAACAATCTTGTGGTTCAATTGTGGATGTATTTTTTTGACAAGATGAAAGCGTGTGTAAGACAACGCTGAATAAAAGTAATTTGATACCTTCTTTTATCATACGAATAAATACTTTAGATGGAATTGTAGTGTTAAGAGTCGAAGAAGGGTAAAGATGGTTGGAATGCGTGTGTTATTTATCTGATAGACTTAGTAGTTTTTATATTATCTGTTTTCAAATGTATAGATGGTGAGTGAGAAGATACTCCAAAAATGAAGTAGATACGAATGATGGTAAGCAAGTCGTAGAAACTGCTTGTGTTGACCTTGTTATGTTTAAAATGATTTTTCTCACCTATACACTGTAGATGTCAATCTCATTCACTTTATTAAAACATACAATTTTAACGCCTATCTAGAAACTAAAGTGATTCATGCTAATGAAATTGAATGCAAATATTCATAAAGAAATGACTTTAGCAGTTCAAATGAAATTCGGTAATTTTGTAAACAGATAAATGTGTAAGGAATGAAAGAAATAAAGTTAGATAAAGACCGTAAACTGGAGTTATTTCAAGCTTTTTTGGAAAAAGATTGGTTTAAACTAGATGTCTGGGAAGATCAAAATGTAGATTGGCCTGGTGATGCTGTCATTCGAAAAATGGAAAATGAAGTTCGGACTTTCATGACATTTATTATCGATCGAGTACAACAAAACTCAAGCAATCTATTCGATGAAATTCAAGAATATTTTAATGAATGGGATACTGAGGAATTTGAAAATGAGCACGTTGAGCTGATCGTAGAAGCATTGTATGAACCAATGGTTATAGCTGGTATTGACATAGATGAAGTAATCATTTAATCATAAAAAAGGGAGTATTTTCGTCGAATACTCCCTTTTTTATGATATAAATTTTTTATCCAATCAATAAGCCCGCGATAGTTGCCGACATATAGCTCGCGAGTGTTCCACCAATAAGTGCCTTGAAACCAATTTTTGCTAAATCACTTCTACGAGAAGGAGCTAATTCGGATATTCCACCGACCTGAATGGCAATAGAGCTGAAGTTTGCAAAGCCACAAAGGGCAAAGCTTGTAATAACCAATGTTTTAGGATGAATCTGGTCTTTGATTTTAACCAAATCAAGGTAAGCTACAAATTCATTCACAACCATTTTGGTTCCCATCAATGAACCTGCCACTTCAATATCCGCTGACGGAACTCCCATCGCTAAAGCAAAATATTTGAAAACCTTGCCGAGCATGTAATTCATGCTAAGATCCATTTGTCCCCAGCCGTAATATCCTACACGCCAAAGAAGCGCATCTATCAAAAAGATAAGTCCGATAAAACCGATAAGCATGGCCATGACATTCAAGGAGATTTTTAGTCCTTCACTTGCACCAGCAGCGATGGCGTCAAGTAAATTGACATGCGACTTTGCCGCGTTTAGCTTCACTTCTCCCATTGTTTCAGAGACCTCGGTTTCAGGCCAGATGATTTTAGAAATAACGAGTGCACCCGGAGCTGCCATGAGACTTGCTGCTAGTAGATACGGAGCAGGAACTCCTAGAGAAATATAGACCGCCATGACGCCCCCAGCGATACAGGCAAAACTACCCGTCATAGAAGCAATCAGCTCACTCATCGTCATGTTTTTTACATACGGTTTAATCATGATTTGCGCTTCCACTTGTCCCACAAAAGCACTTGCTACATTTGAAAGAGCCTCAGCACCTGAAATGCCCATGAGCCACTTCATTCCTTTAGCAAGGACGGCAACAATACGTTGCATGACACCTAAGTGGTAAAAAATATTCACCAATACTGCAACAAAGAGGATTTTAGCTGTAACATCAAAGAAAAAGACAAAGGTATTCCCAGTTCCGAAGGCTTCTCCCATTAAATCTTTGTTGTACAAAGGACCAAAAACGAACTCAGCTCCTTTTTCCGCTTTGCCTAATACTTTGTTGATAATAAGGCCTAATGTTTGAAAAATAGACTGGCCAATTTCTGTTTTTAAGATAAACACGGCGAGTCCAAATTGGAGAGCTAATCCGACCCCTACCGTACGATAATTAATAGCTTTTCGGTTATTGGATAATAAGAATGCAATGCCAAGAATTCCTATTATTCCAATAATTCCGGTGAATCTTTCCATGTAATTTGTTGAGTTTACGAAATTAAGGTGTGAAATAAGTGAATTTTCAGTAAACTTTCAGAAACAATTGCTTTTTTTGTAGTCGTGCAAGCGAGAAATAGAAAGTTAAATTCGTGTTAATTTTGAAAAATATACTTAGATTGGTCTTCATTGGAGGGCTTCTATTCACAATTCAGCTACATGGTCAAGGTCAATATCGAACAGTTTATAAGTCTGCTTTAGTATCTGAAATCTCAGGAACAAGTTCAGGTGGATTCTCTGTTGGTTATGAGAATGCCTTTCTACGTTTTAAGCAAAGTTTCGTGGCTGCTCGTGCTAGTTTTGGATATATTTTAGGTACTCCGTCTGCTTCGATTCCAGGAAGTGCGATGGTTCCTCTCTCTATAACCTACAATCAAACGGCAAATCAATTACGGAAACGATTAATGAACCGCCTGACTAATCAGTGTTTGTCTATGCCTCCTAAATTTGGAGCCGAAACCTTCTTAGAATTTGGTGGAGGTTACACGTTCGTCACGGCTTCCGCCTCATCTAGTAAATCTACTTTTTGGGGTTTGGCGGGTGTTCGTCAACAATTTATTTTTGACAATCCGGATAAAGCGCGCATTTTTTTTCTACGTGCCTATATTACCCCTCAATATAGCGAAGGTAAATTTGACTTTATTACCATTAAATTAAAAAGTACAGCTGGAAATGGTATTCGTGCGGGTGTTAGTGCGGGTATTTCCTTATGAAAGGATCAATACATGAAAAAGGGGAGAATCCAGAAAATAACTGGTTTCTCCCCTTTTTCTTTCATTACATTTACTAGCACACAAGGGGAACATGAAATGTACTTTAATTTTTAAACAGTTTCATCGCTGTTTATTCCGAAATGGCTTCCTCGTATTTTTGAGAAGTCCCGAAAATAAAATCTAAATCTGGTTCTACTACGTCTTGTACAGTATAAAATACTTGGTGAATATTGAATGCAGGTTTGTCATTCTCTATTTTTTGGTAGTCTCCGTTCTCTTGAAGTAGGTAATTATTGACATTATCTCTCAAGTTAAAATCCAAGATTTGTAATAATTGCTTTTTTACTTTTGGATCAATGAGTTCAAAAAGAGATTCGATGCGCTTGTCGAAACTCCGCACCATCAAGTCAGCACTACCGCCATACACCAATGGATTATTATTATTCCGGAAGCTAAAAATACGTGCATGTTCCAAATATTCACCAACAATCGAATAGACCCGGATATTCTCACTTAATCCTTTTCTTCCAGGACGTAAGCAACAAATACCACGGACTATAAGCTGAATTGGAACGCCTGCCTGAGATGCTTTGTATAGTTCTTCAATAATCAATTTATCCTCTAACGAATTGATTTTAATGCAAATCCCAGCCGGTAAACCTTGTCTTGCATGCTCAGCTTCGCGCTGAATAAATGAAATAAGTTTGTTTCGCATATCTCTTGGTGAAGTAATAAGGTGCTTATAACCAAGAGGTTGTGAGTGTCCGGTGATGACATTGAAAAACTCAGAAATATCGCGGGTATAGTCCGGATTCGTCGTTAAGATACCAATATCAGTGTATAGGCGGGAGGTGTCTTCGTTATAGTTTCCGCTTGCCATGTGCGCATATTGAACGACTTGGTTTCCTTCTCTGCGCACAATGAGCATTAGTTTGGTATGTGTTTTAAACCAACCAATTCCATAAATAACAAAACAACCTGCTTTTTCTAACTTTTGTGCTTCTTTGATGTTGTTCTCTTCGTCAAAACGTGCCTTGATTTCGAAAAGGGCAGAAACGTGTTTGCCATTTTCTGCTGCTTTGAGCAAGGCGGCTGTTACGCGTGAGTTTTTCGCTAAACGGTAAATAGTTAGTTTAATCGAGAGAACTCTTGGGTCCTCAGCCGCTGTTTCAAGAAGTTGTAAAACAGGTTCAAAATTATTGTACGGGTGGTGAAGTAGAATGTCATTTTCTTCGATAGCTTCAAAAATATGGTTCATCTTATCCCGCGTCATGCCAACAGGAAGAATCGTTTGCTGTTTGGTTGTTGTTCGGAACTCCGGCATACCAACAATCTGCCAAAGGCAAGTATAATCGATGAGTGGATTATTGCCGAAAATATTGTATTCATCAATTTCCCACCGGTTTTTCAAGATATCCATGACCCAAGGAGAAAAGTCATTTTCGATTTCCATTCGCACTACTCGACCGATGCGCCGGCTCTTGATTTTCTGTTTGATTTCGTCCACAAAATCTGCTTCAATATCATCGCTTTCCTCAAGGGTAAAGTCACCGTTCCGAACAATACGGAACAAGTTGATTGACAGAATTTCGATGTTACGATATAGTTTGTGAATTTGGTGTCGGACAATTTCCTCGATGGGCAGTAAAGCACAAATATCGTCCCTTCGTATCGGGAAAAAACGAGGTAAATTGGACGGAATTTGTACAAACGAGAGTTTCTTCGTATCTGCGTTTGTAGGATGTAAGGGGTTGGAGGGATGACTGTCTGATACGACAGCAAAAATGAGACTTTTGGCTAATAATATCGGAAACGCATGGGTTTGATCATACAACATCGGAGTAAGCATTGGGTAGATGGTATGGTCAAAATAGGCAGTTACTTCTTGTTTTTCTTCCTCTGAAAGATCCTGAAAAGAAATCAAATCGAGTCCATTCTCACGAAATAAAGGCCACAACTCTTCTTTGAAAATCGCATTGCGCTCATCCCGAAATTTACGAATAGACGTGAGTAAAACCTTTTTAAAAGCCGTTTCTTTGAGCCCAGAATAATCAATGCGCTGTTTGCCGTAATCCAGGTAATTATACAAACTACCAACACGGATGGTAAAAAATTCGTCTAAATTCGAAGCCGTGATTGCCATGAACTTTAGCCGCTCCATGAGGGATAAGTCCTTCTTTTTTACTTGGTCAAGTACACGGTCATTGAACTTTAGCCAACTCAAATCTCGACTTATGAGGTCGGACTTTTCAATAGTTTGCTGGTATTGTTTCCAGAAAGTGTCGTACGTTTCTACTTTCTGTTGTTTATTTTTCGCACCAAACAGTGATAACATTTTCTTTACAACTTTACGGTCTTTTGGGGTGTTTTTGGGTTCCATAGCGAACGGGTGGATAAAATAGTATTGCAACGCTCTGATAAAACGCCAAGAACTTTCCTTTTGGTATATGCCCTAAAGCTACAAAATTTGGGTTATTTTTTGGAGAGAAATACGGAGAATTAATGTTTTGGTAATGGGATTTATTGGGATTCTTGCCGAAGAAATAGCATCCTAACTAATTTCGGTTACTGATTTTTGGGACTTATTTCTTGGTCGTAAAATGAAACGATTTTGATTAAATCTGCCTCGTTGGAGACGTTCAGGTGGTTTTCTTCTATGAACTGGGCGATGTCATTTTGTGCCTTTGGGAGGGCTTCCAATACACTGGATTTTTTCTTTTTTAGTTTTGTTATTTTATTTTCCAAGAAAATAAAATAAGCTGTTTCTGTTTCAAAGCGAGACGTCTGGGTGACATTCCCGAAGACCGTTTCTGTCACAATTTTGGCTTTGGTACTTTTGAGGAGTTTGGTGGCTCCGTCGTATAGAATTTCGTAAAAAAAACGTGATGTATTGTCGTCGATGGCTGGAAAATTGGCTTTAAAAAAGCGGTTATCTAGCTTAAATTCAGTGATTTGGCTGTAGTCTAAACTGAGTAATTTATTGGTTGCGTCGAGGTATTCGAGTTGATTTTTGTGTGCGTCGAAACGTGCCTGGTTGTACGTGTAAGATTTGCCATTGCGCGAAGAAACCACCACGGCTTGCGTGAAGTTTTCTTGCAAGTAGGGACTGCCCGTAATGCCCGTATAACGAATAGAAATAAGCGCGTTACCCTCGCCATTCTTGACCATCTGATTTTGCCCGAGTGTAGCTGTTGAAAGAGCAATAAGTAAAAGGAAGTAGATTGTTTTCATTTGTAAGAAGTTGGGATAAAGTGGAAACGTATAGAACAAGCGTAAAACATAAATAAGAGTTTTTTGTGCGCAGAGGTACAAGAAGGTATTTGATACCTAAAGGATAAATTAACCTTTTTGACAAGAACCAAACTAGACCTCTGCTATAGAAAGGATGTCTTGAATATCAACGCATCCAGAAAGGAATTTCAGGTAATTTTTCTTTCCATGAAGTAGTTACATATACAATGTAAAGGACTATGAAGAAAAAGATAAAAAAACTGACAAAATAAATTTTCTCTTATTGGGAGGAATTCTGTCTTGCTGCCGATACATTCTGAGAAAAATAATGAAATAACCAAAGTAAAGTAGATAGGTGAGAATCCTAGACCCGCCTAAACTATGGATAAATTCAGCATATACGATCAAAGCAATTAAAAAAAGGCTATCAACACCCGTTTCTTTGATTTGAAGGAAGGTTGTATGTTTTCATAACAAGTCGTTTGGGTATTTCTAATGCTATGTTTCAAGAATGAATTATTTGACAGACAATTATTTATATAATCAAATGTACTTAATTTTTGCTATTTTCATTTCTTCTTTATTGATTTTTTTGTCAAAATACGTTTTGTGTTAGGTTCCCTTATAACCACCTCAAGGCGTTGCTGAAACCCAAACTGAGCCGTCCTCAAAATATTCTTTTTTCCAGATAGGTACTGTTTCTTTGAGTGTGTCGATGGCAAAAGAGCAGGCGTCAAATGCTGCTTTTCTGTGTGGAGCTGCCACAGCAATTACTACAGCGGTTTCTCCTATTTCTAGTTTTCCGATGCGGTGATGTATAGCTATTTTTTCTAATGCGAATTGTTGTTTTGCCTGTTCTGCAATTTTTGTCATTTCCTTGATTGCCATAGGCGCGTACGCCTCAAAGTCAAGAAATAATACGGTTTTTCCTTTGGTTTGGTTGCGCACCGTCCCGACAAACTCAACAATCCCGCCGGCTGAGTCTGTTTTTACGAAGTTCAAAGCAGCGGATTCGTCCAATGCTTTTTCTTCCAATCGAATATCTATCGTTTCCATTTTCTGTATGCTTTAACCACCCGAAACAGGTGGGATGAGTACAATTTCGTCTGTAGCAAGGAGAACATCTGCATCTTGTGCGTACGCTTCGTTGCGGGCGATGCGCAAAGAGGTGAGTCGTTTCAATGCTGGAAATTGGGTAGTCAATGTTTGCTTTAAATCCGCTACGGTGGCACCGTCAGGCAATTCGATCGTATATGAAAATTGACCAATGATTTCCTTGGTTATACCAAAACAAGTAAGGGTGATTTTCATATAAAGTTTACTTCGGTTTGTAAAGAAACACCAAATTTGGCAGCAATATCTTGCTGAATTTCGCGGGCAAGTGCTTCAATTTCTTGCCCTTTTCCACCGCCATAATGCACTAGAACAAGGGCTTGTTTGGCATGAACACCAATAGCACCTATCCGTTTGCCTTTCCAGCCGGCTTGTTCAATGAGCCAACCTGCTGGGATTTTCACCTGACCGTTTGGAAGTGGATAAAACGGAACTGTTGGATAGTTTGCTTGTATTTTCTCTAAAACAGCCTGCGGAACTTCTGGGTTTTTGAAAAAACTACCTGCATTGCCAATTTCTGCCGGATTGGGTAATTTACTTTGTCTGATGGCACATACGGCATCACTGACGGCCCTAAGAGTTGGTGTTTCAACGCCCATTGCTTGCAAAGTTTCTCGAATGGCGCCGTAATCCAAGCGAAACTCCGGAACAAGCGCTAATTTAAAGGTCACACTCGTGATAAAGTATTTGCCCTTCGCTTCGTGTTTGAAAACACTTTCTCGGTATCCGAAGCGACAATCCTCCAGAGAAAAAGTATGTATTTCGCCAGTCGGTAAATGAAGGGCTTCCAAAGAATCAAAAATATCTTTGATTTCTACCCCGTACGCACCAATATTTTGCATAGGAGCTGCGCCTACTGTTCCCGGAATCAAAGAAAGGTTTTCCACACCTGCATAGTGGTTTTCCACACAATATTGAACAAATTCATGCCAATTTTCCCCACCTGCGGACTTTATCCACACATTTTTCTCATCATTGTGGATAACTTCTATTCCTTTGAGATTATTTTTAATGACTAATCCGGGAAAAGGTTTGGTCAGAAGCACGTTACTTCCTCCTCCTAAAATAAGTTTCGGGGTGTCCTTCCAAGTTGTATCCGAAAGAACAGCGCGAAGCTCTTCCAAGGTTTGAACTTCCGTGTAAAAGTCCGTGGGTACATCAAAACCAAACGTATTGGCTGCTTTTAAAGAATAGTGAGTTTGAATGGTTTGCATTTCTTTGCGTAGAATCCAAGTGATTTCCCGTGAAAACTGACGCAATTTACACACATTGCTTTATTTTTGACCTATTCATTTACCAACCCTATTCCCTTTATTTATGAAAATTGTTTATTTGGATGCTTACGCGATTGGTCAAGAGATAGATTTGCAGCGATTTTCTGCCTTAGGAGATTTCATCGCTTATGATCGAACGGCCCCCGAGGCAATTCTTGAAAGAGTAAAAGATGCGAACATCATTTTAACCAATAAATGTGCTTTTTCTGCTGACATGCTAGCGCAATTGCCTCAGCTAAAATACATTGGTGTGACAGCAACAGGCTATAATATCATTGATGTTGCCGCCGCCCGAAAACAAGGCATTACCGTGACAAATGCACAAGGGTATAGCACGAAATCTGTTGCTCAACATGTTTTTGCTCAGATACTTACTTTTACCAATAGATTGAGTGAATATACTTCGCCAACTGCTTGGGTAGAGTCTCCTGATTGGTGTTATTATCAACATCCTTTCCAGGAATTAGCTGGAAAAACGCTTGGTATCATTGGTTTTGGTGAAATCGGACAAAAAGTGGCCCAATTGGCAACAGCTTTTGAGATGGAAGTTGTCTTGTATGCATCCGAACGAAATAGAGGAAAGCAACTTGCCCACAGAGTTTTGGAGCGCTCTGACTTCTTGCAAGAATCGGATATTATTTCGCTTCATTCGCCATTGACAACCGAGACAAAAGAATTGGTTAATGCTGATTTTTTGGGTCAAATGAAAAAAACTGCTTTGTTGATTAATACGTCGCGCGGAGGTTTGGTAGATGAAAACGCCTTGGCTAAAGCTTTACACGAAGGTCAGATTGCGGGTGCTTATTTAGATGTTTTAACGACAGAACCGCCTTTGCGGGATAATCCGTTACTTACAGCCCCCAACTGTCTACTTTCTCCACACATTGCATGGGCATCTTTGGAGGCGCGCCAACGACTGATGGACATTGTTTTCCAAAACCTACGGGCTTTTCTGGACGGAAAGCCCGTAGGTGTCGTGTACTGAAACACCGATTTTATTTAAGCGTGAAGCTGTTCAAATAGCTCTCGATAAACGGCTGATAGTATTTGTATTTACTGGTCTCGCAGGCAAACGTAACAATGAAAACCTTTTGATTTTTGATGTAATAATACTGTCTCCACGTTTGCTGAAAATTATCTTTAATGCCTTTGTATGTAAGTCGTACAAGATTACTTTTCAGCTTTTTACGCTCCATAACAGCAAATTCTTTGACGACTTTGGGTAAATATCCAACAGAAAACGTGGCATATTGATCCACTGTATAAGTAGGCGTAGGGAGTTTCTGTACGGTGATGTTTATGTTTTCTACAAAGCGGTCAATGAAACCGAGCGTGTCCGTAGGCGAAAAGACATTGCAGTAATCTTCCGTACAATTTGGGGCGATTTCCCAAGTAGCAGGAAGCGTCATTTTGTAGGTTTTTTTATCCAAAAGATACGTTTTCGGTACAGACTTTTGCGCAGAATCTTTTTTGGTAGAATCTTGTGGATAAGTCTGGGTAATCGCAAATCCGTACAAGGAATCATTAGCTGAAACTTTTGATGAGATGAGCGTAAGTCCGACAAAAAATACAAAGAATAAACGGTGCATATAAATCAGAGTTGAGGGTGGCGGGTAAATGGTTTTGTACGGTCAAACAGATAGCGATAACTGATGTATGTTTTGTATTTCTTTGCCCCAAGAATTCCGACGATAGCGAGCATCTTTGGGTTAAAATCGCCAATCCAGTTGAGTTCTAACTCTTCGTATTGGTAATTGGGTGTCCAACAAACTTGAGAGAAAGCCAGTGCGATGGCAGATTCAACACCACGGCCTTGAAATTCTGGAATAACGCCAAAAATAACGCCTCGCGCCTTTTTATTGGTTTTCATCCATTGGTGATACAAGAAAATGAGTTTGCCTTTCCAATCCATTTTCCCGTTCACGTACTTAAATATTTGGTTCAAGTCTGGAATCATGATGAAGAAGGCAATGGGCTCTCCTTCGTAATAGCCAAACCACATGAGTTCCGGTTCCATGATGGGTTTGAACATTTTCATGATGGCTTTTGCACGGTTTTCGGACATTTCACCTGTCGAGAGGTTTTTAGCCCATGCTTTATTATAAATGACACGGAAATCGTGCGCGTATTTATCTAGGTTCTTCTTATCGACGTGCTCAAAATGATAGCCCGGCGCATCATAAATTCGATTGGCGCGCTCGAAAAGAGCTGGACGAACGTATTTTTTCGCCTCAACCTCCGGGATTGGCAGCCAGAAAGTATATTGTTCGAAATAATTTTGAAAGCCGTATTCTTCAAAAAATGTACGGTAGTATGGTTGGTGATAGGGCATTCCCCAAGATGGCTGGAGGTCAAATGGGTCAACGAGAAGTCCCCACCAATTGTCTCTTTCACCAAAATTGATGGGTCCATCCATGGCTTCCATTCCTCTTTCTTGAAGCCAATTTTTTGCATAATCGAATACCTGAAAGGCAACCTCTTTATCATTGATACATTCAAAAAAACCTATGCCCCCTGTAGGTTGATCATTGTTTTTAGCCGTGCGTGGATTAATGAATACGGCAACACGTGCTACGATTTCACCTGCTTCGTTGTAGGCTAAAACACGCGTTGCTTCTGCGCCTTCTTTAAAAAGGACATTTTTTGACTCATCGAATAACTTATCGATGTCTGCGCGAATCGGTTGAATCCAATAGGGATTGCCTTTGTAAACAGAAACAGCAAAGTCGTGAAAGGCTTGAATGAGCTTTTTATTTTGTCCTATCGATACGATTTTCATTTGTTATACTGCATTATATGTGAGGATAATTGAGCCAAAGTTCGTTGTTTTGGATGGGGGAAACAAATCTTGTCGATGCTTTCCATCTGTTTTGAACTGAAGAAACTTTGCTTTAACTTCTTCGGTTTTGATAAGAATGACCTATTTTTGTTCAAATAATTAGCAAGTTCATGCAACCTTTACGGATTTACAATACATTAACGCGTCAAAAAGAACTTTTTACTTCCCTTGTTCCTGGCCATGTAGGCATGTATGTTTGCGGTCCAACCGTCTATAATTATGTGCATCTAGGCAATGTACGGACTTTTCTCACTTTTGATGTTTTATACCGTTACATGACGCATATCGGCTACAAAGTTCGGTATGTTCGGAATATCACAGATGTTGGGCATCTGGTTGGTGATGGAGATGAAGGCGAGGATAAAATCGGGAAAATGGCTAAACTAGAGAAGTTGGAGCCTATGGAAATTGTACAGCGTTATACGAATGATTTCCACGATGTATTGAATCAATTTAACTTTTTGCCACCAAGTATTGAGCCCACTGCCACAGGCCACATGGTAGAGCAAATAGAAGCCGTTCAGGATTTGATAGAAAAAGGGTTAGCGTACGAGGCGAATGGTTCCGTTTACTTTGATATTCACAAGTACAATGAACTAGGTCACGGATACGGCAAATTATCGGGCAGGATTTTAGAAGATTTATTGAATGAAACACGGGAATTAGATGGGCAAGCGGAGAAGCGAAATCCATTGGATTTTGCCATCTGGAAACGTGCCGCACCCGAACATATCATGCAATGGAACAGCCCTTGGGGAAAAGGGTTTCCGGGTTGGCACTTGGAATGTACGTGCATGAGTACCAAGTATTTAGGGAAACAATTTGATATTCATGGTGGAGGAATGGATTTAAAATTCCCGCACCACGAATGTGAAATTGCACAAGGAACAGCTTTGACCGGTGTGGAGCCCGTTCGGTATTGGATGCACTCCAATATGCTGACCGTGAATGGGCAGAAAATGTCTAAGTCGCTTGGAAATAGCTTTTTACCGTCCGAGTTATTTGCAGGTAGTCACCCTTTATTGGAGCAAGCATATAGCCCGATGACCGTCCGGTTTTTCATGTTGCAATCCCAATACCGGAGTACGCTCGATTTTTCAAATGAGGCGTTAAAAGGTTCACAGAAAGCATTTAGACGTTTGATAAACGGTCTTCGTATCTCGAAAACATTGGTTTTTGAACCAGATAATGAGGTAGCAATCGACGAGAAGAAAAAAGCAGATATTGAAAAAGCTATTCAGACTTTTTATGAGGCAATGAACGATGATTTGAATACGGCAGTGGCGATTGCACAATTGTTTACCTTGTTGAAATACATCAACATGGTTTACATGAATCAATTAAAACCTGCTGCACTTGGTGAAGAAACCTTCTCAGAATTGGTTCGTTTGTTCTCCGTTTTTATCGAGGATATTTTAGGATTGAAAGAAGAGAAAAATGACAGTGATGCGTCCGTTCTAGCTGGAATGTTGGAGCTTTACAAAGAATATAAATCAGCGCAGCAATACGATAAAGTAGATCAGATTCGTGCTTATTTTAAAGATAATGGCATGGTTATCAAAGACTTAAAGCACCGAATTGATTGGGCTTGGGAAGAATAAGAGAAATAAAAAAAATCCCTCCTTTCACTGTAAACTAAGATAGGAGGGATTCTTCAATTAAAAAGTCAAAACTTGTACGAAATCGTTATTTTTAGCTAGAATAAAGGATTTTTTTCCTTGGATAGTTATCGGGTATATGCCGCGTATTTGTCCTTGTATTTGCAATTGACCGATTCGGTTTTTGGTCATTTTTTTATTTTTATCAATTTGAAGAACACTTCCATAGTCTGCATCGTAGAGCCCCATCTGGATATTACAATCATAGAAATTACCACCCATCAGCCACTGGTTTGCCTTGATTTGTGCTGCTGCATGAAAAGACGTATGCTGCCATTCTGCTGGTAGCGCTTCCAATTGGAACGAACCCTTTCCATCGTTATTTAACCACGCATTTTCTAAGAAATCCGCCGAGAATAGCGTCGCATTATCTATTTTTCCATCACCCAATATTGACTTAAAATCAGCTTCTGAAAAATCCTTGGCGTAGGTAAATGCTTTTTTCACGTAGGGTAATTGTTTTTCAATCTCCCGTTTATCTGCAAAAAGGATTTCTCTATCTTGCAAATGATAGGTTAAAATTTGTTCAATCCGTCCATTCTCATCATAATCATCGACATACATGCGAATTGGCTTGTCTTGGGAAGCTTTTAGACGGCTGTTTTTTCCGAGATTACCGAGTAATAAGTCAATGTTTCCGTCTTGATTGAGATCTGTGGCGTAGATGAAATTCCACCAACCCTTGCGTTCCGTCAGATAATTTTTCTTTATCTCTTTCTTATTTTTTGTTGGTTCAAAAGATACAATCCCATCCCATTCCAAGGCGAGAAGGAGAGATGCAGGATTATTTTTGTTTAACTTGACGACTTTCGCATCTTTTACATGACCTATTTTCTGTAATTCTGGCGCAAGTTGTAGCGTAACATCACGGAAACGGCCCGTTCCATCGTTTTTGAGTAAATAAGAGGTTGGAATTTCGCCATACGCAAAGGCTTCTCCACGTGCTCCAACGAATAACTCGGGCTGACCGTCATTATCTGCATCCCATGGAACAATGACAGATGCCGTTAAGAATATCTGTTGAAAAGCGTCTCCTTTTTTGGTCAGTTGCCCTTTTCCGTTATTGAGATAAACACGAGGAGAGAGCCAACCTGTCTTTCCGTAATATTCGTTGCCACCGCTCGCGACAATCAGGTCGAGGGTTTTATCGCCGTTAATATCCAGCCACAAGGCATGCGTATCTTCGAATGTACTATCCGCAGCTAAGCTAGGCGAAGGAACTTCCTGAAACTTTCCTTGTTGGGTTTGTGCGAATAAACGTGATTTTTGCCATTTCGAACTTCCCATAAAGATGTCTTCAAGACCATCTCCGTTGATATCCGCCACCGCAAAAACAGGTCCGACTGTTGACAGCATCGACGGAATAAGCGCCTCACGGTCAAATTCATTGAACTTATTTTCTTCATGCTTTACCAAAAGCCCTACTTGTTCAGTAATATCTTGTGCGGGTATTTGGTGTAAAGATTTCTTTTTCCAATTGGTATAATCGAACGGTGGAAGCCCCTTTTTATAGGTAAGCGTAAGTTGATTGGACGAACTATCCGGAATGATTTTTTCGTACGAATTATCCGGCCAAATAATCAACAATGAATCTATTTTTTGCGATTTCCCCAAACCAAAATGGAGAGGTGTCTCGCTGGAGGATTGGAAACCTCTGACAGGGAATTTTTCTTGTAACTGCAAACTATTCGCTTGGCAAACAATAACCTTTGCCCCAATTGCTTGACGATTTTTGTCACTGCCAACCAATGAAATTTGGAGGTATTTATTGGTATTTTTTTGCGTCGTATTTTCGTAGATAAATGCAGGCGCATTTATATTATTGGTGACAATATCGAGGTCGCCATCTTTGTCCAAATCAGCAAAAATAGCCCCATTGGAATAGGATGAAACTTGATTTTCTACATTTTCTGTACTTTCCTCAAAAGATACGTCTCCTTTATTACTGAAAAACTTATTCGGGATTTTTACTTCGGGCAATAAATCAACGAGAGAAATATCCGATTCATCAAATGTTTTGTCATTGATTCTTTTTTGAATATCGTCGTTGGATACGTAATTGATGTAATCAATGTCGTTCATGCGTTTATTTATCCCATTCGAGATGAATAAGTCTTTCAAACCATCATTGTCAAAGTCTAAAAAAAGTGATGACCAAGACCAATCTGTTGCATGAATGCCAGCAAATAAACCTACTTCGCTAAAATAGCCATCTCCTTGGTTCAACTGCAAATTATTCCGTGCAAATTGGACATTATAGCCCATTTGAAGTTTAAATTTAAAATTGTAGTATGCGTCTTCGCCCTCTGATCTTTTTAGAATATTGGGGTCATAAGGAAGCATATCCAATGAGATAATTTCAGGTAGAGCGTCATTATTGATGTCCGCCACATCAATTCCCATCGAAAATCGGCTTGTATGTTTGATGCGTGTTCCTATTTCATCTTTGAAGCGTTTGTTTTTTTGATTGATGTACAGATAGTCATTTTCATGAAAATCATTGCCAATATACAAATCTGGGTATCCGTCAAAGTTTACATCACCAATACCAACACCAAGCCCGTAACCCAACGCAGAGCTGTGAATCCCTGATTCTTTCGTTTTTTCCAGATATTTACCTTCTACATTTTCAAAAAAGCGATCACCGGCAAGTGGATGGAATGTATCTAAAAAATCGTCTCTTTTACCAAATGTTTTGTTGGCATGTACCGAATGGTTTAATTGGAAAAAATCCAAATCTCCATCTAAGTCTGCGTCAAAGAAAACAGCTTGTGTCCCGAACCCAACGAGATCCAGCCCGTACTCACTGGACTTTTCTTCATAAATAGGAATTGAATTTTCGATTTTCTTGCATACGAAAAGTAAATTATGCCCTTTTAGCGAAAGATAATTTCCTACTTGGCTGACGTAAATATCCAGAAGTCCGTCTTGGTTAATATCCACCAAAGAAATGCCGTTTGACCAACCGGTATCCGATGTAAAGTTTGATTTTTGCGTGATGTCTTCAAATTTTAAGTCACCTTTATTGAGATAAATTTTGTTTTCGCCCAAATTTGCGGTAAAAATGAGGTCAATGAATCCATCTTTGTTCAAGTCACCTGCTGCCGTTCCTCCGCCATTGTAGAAATACATGTACGAAAAAATATTGAGGTCTTTGGTTGGGGTAACGGTATTGACAAAATCAACGCCTGTTCTATCTTCGTTTAGAACTTTAAAAATCATTTTATCTTCCTTGCTTTGATGGCAGGAAACGAGAGTCCAGACAAAGAGTGATAAGTAAAGATATTTTGTTATGTGTTTCATTTTTTTATCGTTGGGATAAAGGAAATCGGCGTATCGTTATTGCGCACAAATAGGAGAGTAGGGGTTGTCCCAATAGTGATTTTTTGAATATCTCTAATTTCTCCTGTCCATTGAATCCCCGATTTTTGGGGAGAAAGCCACGTCCATTTATTTTGTTTATCCTGAATAAATGCACCGCCCCGGTTGCCATCAAGTCGCCCAAATTGCGGGATAAAATGCGTGTAATTCCCGCCATAGACAAGGTCTTTTTTCGCATCGCCATTGATATCTAAAACCTGAATGGCATTCATACATGAAAACTGCGCTTGAATGGGTAGTTTTTCAAACTTGAAAGTACCATTTCCTTGGTTATAGGCAATTCCAGAGGCTAAAAAGTTAACTTTTCTTTGTTCAGCTTTATCCAAAATAGAACTTTTGAATAAGTCTTGGATGGTACGTTTGGCGTATTCGCTATGTTTTAAATTTTGGGTTTTTAAGAAAGGAAATTGCTCCATCATTTCACGTTTGAGAAAGACAGGAACATCTTCCCCTTGAATAGACTTGGTTATTACCTTATCGACGATGGAGTTTCCATCAAAATCGGCAACCCAAATTTTCAGTGGATTTTCTTGGTCGGTACGTAGCGTAAAATTTTCACCTATATTTCCAAGAATTAAATCTGTGAAACCATCTTGGTTTATATCTTCTGCCAGTACACTACCCCAAAAGCCGTACATTTCTGCGAGTTCGCTAGATGTTGGATTTAATTTTTTTCCATCAAATGTAAAAATTTGAGGAGCCATCCAATCACCGACAACAACTAATTCTGGTTTTTTATCACCGACTAATTGTGTCCATTGCGCATCGCGTACCATCCCGATTCGTTGTAAATCTGGCGCAATTTGTTCAGTTTTATTGGTAAAATTCCCTTTGCCATCATTGACAAACAAGTAGCTTTCTGGGGTTACACCGTATTGCATGGAGGTATTTCTACTTCCGACGAACAAATCGAGGTCTCCGTCTTGGTCAAAGTCTGCGGCACGAACAACAGAGGTATTATACCCATTGGGGGGAAGTTTTCTACTAACGGCGGTGAAATTCCCTTTTCCATCATTTTCGTAAAGTCTGTCATTCAGGAGGCGGTCATTGGTTGGTGCTGTATTTCCGCCCGAACCGACGTATAGGTCAAGGTCTCCGTCTTTATCCATGTCAAAGAACAAGGCGGCTGTATCTTCAAAATCTGTATAAACGCCAAAAAGACGTTCGTTGGTTGGTAGAAATGTCCCGTTAGCTTGTTGTATGAGCAATTGTCCGGCTTGACCTGCGGCACCACAGACGTACAAATCGTGTTTTCCGTCGTTATTTATATCGCCAACAGCCACTTTAGGGCCTTCTTTGGAGAGCATAATCGGAATATTTTTCTCATTGTAATAATCTATGTGCTCATTCTCCTGGTGTTTGGGGAGTTCAAGAGTCGAAGTTTGGAATAAAGAAGTAACCAAGTTGATGGATTCGGGATAGATGGGACCGGCATGTTGCTTCCAGCTGTATGTAGAATCCGTTTGGATATTTCTGTAGGTTGTATATTGACGATTCGGCCAAATAATTTGGATAGAATCCACTTTTTCTGCTTGACCAACGCCAAAAGTCATGGGATATTCTGTACTTGACTGAAACCCACGTGCTGGGTGTAATTGTTTGGAAAGAATTTCATTTCCGATAAAAACATGCACTTTGGCTCCGATGGCAAAGGTATTTGTGGAATCACCTTTGAGTTGAATTTTTAGATATTTGTTTCGTTCTTTTTTTTCGTTGGCTTTGTTTTTATAAATGCCACAAGGTTGGTTGAGATTGTTCACAACGAGATCTAAGTCTCCGTCGTTATCCAAATCCGCGTAAGCTGCTCCATTGGAGAACGTCTCATCGTCTAATCCCATTTCCTTACCTACCTCATCGAAAGACAATTGTCCTTTATTTTTAAAGAATAAATTGGCGATTGGCCGGGAAGGCATGTTATTGATGATATTATCGAATTTTGCTTTTTCCCCGGACAAAACCATTTTTTGATTGACATCATTAGCAAAAAAGTCTATAAAATCCTGGTCAATGACATCGTGATAAATGCCGTTACAGACAAAAATGTCGGTATTTTTATCATTATCTGCATCAAAAAGCAAAGCGCCCCAGCTCCAGTCTGAGGCTGCCACATTTCCAAGATACGCAACATCCGTAAATGTTCCGTCTTGGTTATTGAGTTGCAGCGTATTTTGCATGAGTTGGTGATAGAAGCCTTTTTCTCTTTTTAATTCATAGACGTAATGATTATCAAAAGAAGTAGTTGTTTTTAGGCGTTCTTCGTCGCGTGCGAGCATATCTGTTACAAAGATTTCAGGATGCCCGTCGTTGTTTATATCTGCCATATCAGCACCCATAGAGGAGAAGCTAGTATGGGTCATTCTACTTTCTAAATCCTCTTTGAATGTGCCATTTTTTTGATTTATGTATAGATAGTCACGTTCAAAAAAGTCATTTGAAATATAGATGTCCGGGTAATTATCATTGTTTACGTCGCCGACAGTCACGCCCAAGCCAAATCCGATTAAGCTTCCGTAGATTCCTGTTTCTTTGCTTACATCTACGAATTTACCGTTATCGTTGCGAAACAATTTATCCCCGCCCCCTTTCAAAAAGTCTTTGACGGGCCAGTCTTCGGCACGCAAATCCCTATTATTGGCATAATTAAGCGTATTTACTGGGATAAAACTATTGTTGAGGGAGTACATGTCGAGGTCTCCATCTAGGTCATAATCAAAAAAGGCGGCATGGGTTGAGTAGCCATTGTCGTCAAGTCCGTATTCAGCTGCTTTATTGGTAAAAGTCAAGTCTCCGTTATTGATAAAGAGCGCGTTTTCTTGCCCTTTGTTTATTTGGTATCCAGCATTGCAGACATAAATATCAAGGAGATTGTCATGATTGATATCCACCATAACAACTCCAGTACTCCATTTGAGTGCTTCTGCTACGCCTGCTTTGTCCGTAATATCTTCAAAAGTCATGTTTCCTTTGTTTAGATATAACTTATTTTCTCCCATGTTTGCGGTGAAATAAATATCGGGCAGCCCGTCGTTGTTAATATCTCCGACGGCTACACCACCTCCATTGTAGAAATTGCGGTAATTGAAAATATTGAAATCTTCTGTATTCTGAACAACATTTACGAAGTCAATCCCTGTGGCATTGGCTTCAAGTTTTTCAAAAAGTGTTTCTTCTTTGGGTGTACAGTGTTGTAGTATCCCTAGACTTGCTACTAGTGCTAGTATGTGTATTTTTATTTTCATCATAGGTAGTTATTAGGGTTGATTATTTTTCGATTAGCTCAATGGCAAAGCCACCTCCTGCTACTAATTGAATCGGTAATTTTGTTTCGGAATTTACCGTTTGTGTTTGTATTTGATACGCGGTTGGATTTGTATTCCAATGGGCATTTTTCCCGTCTTGATACATGGTTGCTTGGTACGTTTTATTTTTTGGAAGAAATGAAAAATCTATCGTTGTTTTTCGTGGATTTTCATCTGTAATTCCACCAATATACCAATTTGATGTACCTTTTTGTTGCCTTGCGATGGTGATGTAGTCACCAGGTTCTGCTTCCAAAATGTGAGTTTGTTCCCAATCTACGGGTACATTTCGTATAAACTGAAAAGCATCTGGGTATTTATCGAAATTTTCTGGAAAGTCGCCTGCCATTTGTAAGGGGCTGTACATAGTGACGTACAAGGCAAGTTGTTTGGCAAGGGTTGTCCGGACACGTTGCGTGCGGGTTGTGTCGTATTGGTTCAACTGAAAATGAAAAAATCCGGGTGTGTAATCCATAGGGCCACCCATGAGCCGTGTAAAAGGCAGAATGGTTTCATGTTCAGGAACGAGTCCTAATGTTGGCGCATTATTAAATTCATTTCCTCTTGCGGCTTCGTTTGCCAGCCAATTGGGGTATGTTCTGTGTAAACCAGTGGGATGTGCTGGTTCGTGAGCCTCCACCATAATTCGGTTCTCAGCTGCTTTTTGTGCAACTCTTTCGTAATGATTGACCATCCATTGCCCATCGTGATGCTCCCCACGCGGGATAATTTTTCCAACATATCCCGTTTTCACCGTATTCATTTCATATTTTTTCATAAAAGAGAAAGCGTTGTCTATATGCCTTTCGTAGTTTGTTGCAGACCCAGACGTTTCGTGGTGCATAATAATTTTCACCCCTTTCGTTTTTGCGTATTGGGTTAATTCCTCGATGTTGTAATCTGAATAAGGGGTTACGAAGTCGAATACATTTTCTTTCCAGTTTCCGAACCAATCTTCCCAACCTTCATTCCAGCCTTCTACCAATACACCATCAAATCCATTTTTGGCTGCAAAATCAATGTATCTTTTCACATTTTCTGTATTTGCTCCGTGTTTGCCACTTGCCTTTGCCCAATCAGATTTTCCAACGTGCATTTCCCACCACATCCCAATAAATTTTTGTGGTTTAATCCAAGACACATCCTGGATTTTTGAGGGTTCGTTCAAGTTTAGAATTGTTTTTGAGGCGAGTATTTCTGTTGCTCTGTCACTTACAAGAATCGTTCGCCAAGGAGTTTGAAAGGGTGTTTGTAGGTATGCTTTATTACCTACGGCATCGGGTGTAAGATGAGTTTTGAATGAATAATTAGCTTTATTCAAATCCAGGTGCATAACTGGGTAATTAATCAACGCCGCTTCGTGAATGTTGATGTACAAACCATTTTTACTTTTCAGCATGAGGGGAGTTTGTACAGTCGTTTCACCAATGAGTGATTGCAAGGCGATATCTTTCTCTTTTTTTGCTGCTTCGAAAGCATTTATTTCTGAAAGAGGGGTTGTATTGTATAAATACTCGTTTGTATCGTAGTCACCCGGAATCCAAAAAGCAGTATGGTTTGCTACTTGGTTAAATTCTGTATTTTCCTCTTTTACAATAAAATGCTTCAAATTTTTCTGTGTAGGAAATGCGTAGCGAAAACCAACGCCGTCATTAAATACACGAAAAATAAGTTGGACTTTGACCGCCGATTGCTCTGTTTCAAGCTGTATAATTGCTTGTGTATAATGATTCTGTATTTTCCTTTGCTCTCCCCAAACAGGTTCCCATTCTTCAAGAACAGTTGTTTGTTCGGCTGTTTCCCACTTGAATTTCTCGAGCTGAATACTTGGCTTTGCCAGTTGAAAGCCCAATTTTGATGTTTGAATTACCGGTTGACCTTTGTACGAAAGTTGATATGTTATCTCACCGGATGTGTTTCTTCTTATGGTTACTTTCTGATTTCTATCTGGCGATAATATTGTTTCTGTTTCTTGTGCAACCAAGTTGGACGAGACACAGACAGAAATGTAGAAAATTATGGTAAGTAGCTTTTTCATATCATTTGATGTTAGGAATTAATAAAACACTTGATTCTCTTCTAAATTAGTCAAAATGATATTTGGTTCTTTTTGAATAATGTACCCTTCTAGTTTTTGCCATTTATCTGGCATACGTTGAGCATTGTATTTACCAACAAGCCCAGTTATTTTCAAAATAGTTTTTGATTTATTCAATGAAATGAAATCTATTTTTCCCTCTGTCATCAAGTATCCCTCTCCGATATTATTTTCTTTATCGATAAGTTTACCAATCATGACTGTTGCTGTTTTTTGATCATTTTGAATAATTTGTTTTGAGATAGGTTTTTTTTGATACCATCCGTTTGTGCTTATCGCAACAATAACATTACTTTCGTATTGGTCAAATAGGCTGAAGCGGAATAAGTTGTCAAAGAGAGTCACATCACCTTTAAAAATATGATCTTCTTGATAGAATGGTTTTCCGTCAAGTTCAAATAGAATTTTCGTTTCTCCTTTTTTTAATGATTTGAGGGTTTCATCAATAAGTGGTTGGTCAACGTCATTTTCATTTTTCTTTTGACATGAAACGAGTGTAATAACTAAGAGAGTGAGTAGGAGTAATTTTTTCATCATTGTAAAGTATGTCTTATATAAACGCAAAAATGCTCGATTTCTCGAGCATTTTTGCATAAAAAGCTATTTTTTAAATCAATACCCTGCGTTTTGCGTAAGGTTAGGATTTGAAACGATTGCTTGTGAAGGAATCGGGAATAGAACTGTGTGTGGTTCTTTTACTTCAGAACCTGTTCCATCGATAAATTTACCGAAACGAACTTCAACTGTTCTTTTTCCACCTTCCCAGTACAATTCACGTCCGATTTCTGCAAAAAGCGTCTGCTCGTTAAGAGAAGCCAATGGAGCAATAGAACGAGTTGTACGTAATGTATTTGCTGTAGCTAGAGCAGCGGCAGCATTTCCACTTCTCAATTGAGCTTCTGCTTTCATTAAGACAGCTTCCGCATATCGCATCAAGATATATTTACCTGCTGTAGCTGGGTGATACTTGATAACACGGATACCTTTGTCAGTTGCAGCACCTGCAAGAGGTACATCTCTAGTGAAAGATAGTGGTTTTCTTGAACGAGAGTCAATGATATTTTGTCCTTTGTCATTGATTTGTTGTCCAATCAAGAAACCAAGACCAATACCAGAAAACTCTTTGCCATCACCTTTTGCAGGAGAACCGATACGAACATCCGACTTATCAAATGTATCGTAAAAATCAGCTAATGTAGTGAAACCATTCCAACCTGATGGGTTTTGATCGTAGTGTAACGTCATGAACCAACGGTTTTGTGGAGTACCTTCGTTACTTACAAAAATAACTTCGCTTGTTGCTTCCTTAGTAAAGTTTTTGAAATAATCACTTTCAAGGCTGTAGCCAGAAGCTGTAATTGCATCAACATAAGCGATAACTTTGTCCATATCTGCTTTGTCATGTGTATATGGACCAGCAGGGTTAGATCCTTTGAATACTGCTTTGTTCAAATGCAACTTAGCAAGTAAGAAGTTTGCAGCAGCTTTGTTAGCAACTGCATTTGTTGCAGATGGACCTGCATCAACTAATCCTGGAAGTGCTTCAGTCAAATCTTTTACGATGAAGTCAAAAGCTTCAGATCTAGTTAAAATCTTAGGGAATTCATCTACACCTTGAGTTACTTCACGGAAAGGAACTTGTCCAAAGTAGTCCATGACGTGGTACATGTTCAGAGCACGTAAGAACTTTGCTTGCGCTGCTTGAGCAGGAGTTGGGTTTGAAGCCAAAATCTCAGTTGATTTGAACACACGCTGATTCAATTGGTTCCAAGTATCTCTCAATGCTGGGTGTCCAGCATCCCAAGTATGGGCGTCAAGTGTACGCCAGATACCGTTATCACCCCAGTCAACACCACGTGTTGGTGGAATCATCTCTGCAGTTGTGTGTTGACCCAATGCATAGATGTTGTTTTGGTCAGTGTATGCTCCTAAATCGATGTAGGCAGATGCCAATAATTCAGATGGATTACCAGGTGTGAATCCTGCTTGCGAATTCTCACGTACGATCGAATCTTTTTCTTCTGTGATGAGGTCAGTACAAGCTGTGAATGCCATGAAGCTCATACCAAAACCTAATGCTTTATAAAAATGATTTCTTTTCATTGTGTTTTGTACTTAATAATAGGATTAAATTAGAATGATAAGTTAGCACCGAATGTCCAAGTTCTAGCTCTAGGATACGCAGTGTAGTCAATTCCGAATGAAGGAATACCATTCAATGATTTGTTTGTACTAACTTCAGGATCTTGACCACTATAGTTAGTGAAAGTCAACACGTTTTGACCAGTTACATACACACGAATACTTGAGAATGTAGAACCTTTTACAGGTACTCTATAACCCAATGATAAGTTTTGAAGACGTACGAAGTCACCTTTTTCAAGGAATCTTGTAGATACGTCTGGTGCGTTCAATGCACCTTCTCCATTTCCAACTACGTTACGAGTTACGTTACGACCGTTAGCCAATGAACCAGCTGTGAAGAAAGCATTCTCTGTGTTAGAGTAGATGTAGTTACCAAATACGCCATTGAAGAACATGCTGAAATCAAATGCTTTGTAACGGAAGTTGTTTGTCAAACCACCTGTGAAAGTTGGAAGTGGACTTTTTCCATCAAGGAAACGTTGGAAGTCACCGTTGTAGATACTGTTACCAGCTTCATCAAATCCTTGGAAATCACGTAGGAAGAATGCAAATAATGGTTGACCTTCAGCAAGACGTTGTGCGAAAGCACCTGTCAAACCTTGACCATTGATTTCACCTGTATCATACGCTCCTTCAAGACCTTTTACGAAGTTCTTGTTGTTTGCTACGTTGAATAAAACTTCCCATGAGAAATCTTTTTTATCAACAATTGCTGCGTTCAAAGATAGCTCGATACCTCTGTTTTGGATATTTGTGTTCAAGTTTCTCCATACGAACGGAGTTGGTGCAGGCTGTGCAGATACTACTTGGAAAAGCAAATCTCTTGTTGCTTTATCGTAGAAATCGATGCTACCACTCAAGCGGTTCTTCAAAATAGCAAAGTCTAAAGCGACGTTAAGTGTTGTAGTAGACTCCCATTTAAGGTTCGGGTTGTTGAAAGCAACTGCATTCAATCCACCACCTTCAATATTGTTTGCACCTTGGTTGATTCCCCAGTTTCCGTAACGGTCACGTCTGTCGTAAAGGTTACGAGGGATAGCTTGGTTACCAGTAACACCATAACCAGCACGTAGAGCTAAATCACTGAATACATCCTTAGGAATGAAATCCTCTTCGATCAATTTCCATTTGAATGCACCTGAAGGGAAGTAACCGTATTTGTTGTTACCACCAAAACGAGTAGATCCATCCACACGAAGTGTACCTGTGAATAAGTATTTGCCAAATCCTAAGTTAACACGTGTAAAGTAAGACTGTAGTTCGTCTTTCGCGCTGAATGAGTTATTGATTACGTTACTACCTAATACGTTTGCAGTTGCAGAAGCAATGTTATTCAACATTAAATCTAAGTCACTTGTACGGAAGTTAGCAGCAGCAATACTTTTACCTGATTGCTCAAAGCTTTGGTATGAATAACCCAATAATGCGTTGATTGTAGCACCACCGAAATCTTTATCATACGTGAAGTAGTTTTCCCATAATTGGTTGTTTACTTCAATGTCATTGATGTATGCGCGACCAATTCCAGGGTTACCTTCGATAACTAAATCTCTAGAATAAGCTGCTTTACGAGAAGAGAATGATTTATCAAAACCTAATACAGTTTTGAATTTTAATCCTTCAGCAAGTTGCATCTCAGCATTGATGTTACCTAATGCACGTAATGTATTTGTGTTATCTTTTGAAAGACCCAAGAAAGCCAATGGGTTTGGTTCTGTGATACCAGGTTGGTTGAAAGTACCATCTGCTTTGTAGATTGGAAGCGTAGGGTTTGTTTTCAAAGTAGAACCTAATAAGTCACCCGTGAAACCAATGTTTTCAGAAATCGGAACGTTCGAGTCTCTGTTTTCAGAGATATTGATTGTTGAAGCAATCGTCAATTTATCATTGATGAATTTTTTAGCACCATTGAAACCAACACTAAGACGCTTGATATCAGAGTTAGTCACAATACCTTGTTGGTCTAAATAACCCAATGAGAAACGATAGTTTCCAGAGTTGTCACCACCGCCATATGAAAGGTTGTGTTGGTTCGTATAACCTGTTCTGAAAACTTCATCTTGCCAGTCAACTTTAGCACCTAAGTTATTACCACCAGCCGCTACATATTCTTCAGGGCTTAGAAGGTCATATTTTTTAGTGATGTTACTTACACCAAGTGAGTAACCGTAGTCCAAAGTACCTTTACCTTTACCTTTTTTTGTTGTAATCAAAACAACACCGTTTGCACCACGAGAACCGTAGATAGCTGTTGCAGATGCATCTTTCAAGATATCAATGCTTGCAATGTCATCAGGGTTAAGGAAGTTCAATGGGTTTTTCGCTGCTTGGCGACCTACACCACTTGCTGAGTTACCGCTTGATGTCTCATCACCACTCAATGGAACACCGTCCACTACAAATAATGGGTTGTTGCTACCATTTACAGAGGATGTACCCCGAATACGCACGTTGATTGCACCACCTGGCTCACCGTTAGCTTGAGTGATTTGAACCCCAGCAACACGACCTTGCATTAATTGCTCAGGAGAAGTAACAATACCTTTTTGGAAATCTTTTGTACCGATTGCACTTACTGCACCAGTCGCATCTTTTTTCTTTACAGTACCGTATCCAACAACGACTACTTCATCCAAAACTTGGCTGTCTTCAGATAGAACTACATTGATAGTAGAACGACCGTTGACTGCCTCCTGAGACGTTGACATACCAACAAATGAGAATGTCAAAACGCCTTTAGAAGATACACCAGCAATAGTGTATTTTCCTTCTAAGTCAGTTTGTGTTCCTTTTGAAGTACCTTTTACTTGTACTGTAACACCAGGAATGCCGTCTCCATCAGCGCCAGTCACTTTACCAGACACCGTGATGTCTTGCGCAAGTGCAGAGAAGGAAATGCATGAGAGAAGCATCAAAAACATCGTAAAGCTACGATACGCGTTTTTTTTGCCAGAGATTAGCCGATTGAGGCCAGTCTGGTAGAACTGAATCATCATAGGTAAATAGTTAAATGTTTAAAAAGAAATCCTGAATCACCCTAACAAATAACATTTAAAGAATAAATGTTTGAATTATTAATAGATTCAGCCCTCAAAAGTACAAAAATTAAGATTTAAAGTCCAATACTCTTCTCTAAAATCTTACTAGATTTTTTTATAAAAACATAAAGACAAAGGGATATGTATCTGTTTCTATGTTATATATCTATCTTTTTATACCTTGTATTTTCTTTTAATGAAGTATTTACTCATTCATTTTCGGTGTAATACACGTATATTTGGTCGCTTTTTTAGTTTATTCGTTCTAGACCAAATTATATAGTATGTTGAATCAACTTGCCGCTTCTTTAAAAGGTGATCTCTACACAGATGATGTAATGCGTACTTTGTATGCAACCGATGCGTCCGCTTATAGAGAAATGCCCCTTGCTGTAGCTATTCCTGCTGATGAAAAGGATATCCAATTGCTGATTCAATATGCAAATCAACACGAAATAACGCTTATTCCGCGTACTGCTGGTACTTCGCTCGCTGGTCAGGTTGTTGGAAAAGGTATTATCGTAGATGTTTCCAGAACATTTACGCAAATTTTGGAAATTAACTCTGAACAAAATTGGGTCAGATTACAACCTGGTGTTATTCGTGATGAATTGAACATGGCTCTTAAACCTCACGGACTTTTCTTCGGTCCCGAAACATCTACGGCGAATAGAGCTATGATAGGTGGAATGGTCGGGAATAATTCATGTGGATCAAATTCCGTTGTCTATGGAAGCACCCGTGACCACCTCATCGAAGTTTCTGGCTTTTTGAGTGACGGTAGTTTTGTTACGTTTCAAGCGCTCTCCTCCGATGAGTTTTCTAAAAAATGTAAGGAAAATGAACACACACTAGAAACTCAACTGTATCAACATATATATACTACCTTATCTAATGCCGAAGTCCAAAGAGAAATTAGGGAGGAGTTTCCGAAACGATCGATAACAAGAAGAAATACAGGTTACGCCATTGATGAATTGCTTGAAACAGAGGTTTTTACGCCGTCATCTCAAGAAAAATTCAATTTCTGTAAGCTGATTGCGGGTTCTGAAGGTACACTTCTTTTCATTACGGAAATAAAATTACATGTCAATCCGCTTCCTCCTAAATACCAAGGTGTACTGGCTATGCACTGCCATACTATTGACGAGTCTTTGAGAGCAAATTTAATCGCACTCAAATATGCACCGTCAGCCGTTGAGTTGATGGATCACTATATCTTAGAATGTACGAAAGCCAACAAAGAACAAAGTCAAAATCGTTTTTTTGTAGAAGGTGACCCCGGCGCAATTCTTTGTATCGAGATTTCTCGTGACTCTATGGAGGAAGTTATGTCTGTGGCTGCTCAGATGGAAGCTGACATGAAGGAAAATAACTTTGGATACCATTTCCCACTACTTATTGGAGATGATATCAAGAAAGTGTGGACTTTGCGGAAAGCTGGGCTCGGATTACTATCTAATCTTCCTGGAGATGAAAAAGCCGTTGCTGTCATTGAAGATACCGCCGTCGATGTAGAAGACTTACCGGAGTTTATTATTGAATTTAATCAGATATTAGAAAAAAATGGAATGTATTCCGTGCATTACGCACATGCTGGCTCAGGAGAGTTGCATTTACGCCCCATTATTAATCTAAAAACAAAAGAAGGGCATCAACAATTTCGATTAATTGCAGAAGAAATTTCCACGCTCGTCAAAAAATACAAAGGTTCTTTGTCGGGTGAACACGGAGATGGCCGTTTGCGTGGAGAGTTTATTCAACAACAAATTGGTAAGAAAAACTATCAACTTATCCAAGAGTTAAAGCAAATCTGGGATCCGAAAAATGTATTTAATGCGAATAAAATTGTAAATACACCTCCAATGGATGCTCACCTGCGTTATGAAGCAGGACAAACTACGCCTACATTCAAAACGGCGTTTCGGTATAAAAATCAAGATGTTTTACAACATGCAGAGCAATGCAATGGCTCTGGAGATTGCCGAAAAACCCACTTGAGCGGTGGTACGATGTGTCCGAGCTTTATGGCAACACGGAATGAAAAGGATACAACTCGTGCGCGCGCAAATATCTTACGGGAGACACTCACCCATTCAGACAGGATGAACCGGTTTGACAGCACGGCTGTCAAAGAAGTCATGGATTTATGTTTGGCGTGTAAAGGTTGTAAGTCTGAATGTCCTTCCAATGTGGATGTTGCCAAACTGAAAATGGAGTTTCTGTATCAATATCAGAAAGAAAACGGAGTTCCGATTCGCTCTCGACTAGTGGGAAATTTTGCCAAATTAAGTTCGCTCGCTTCGTATGTTCCGTGGGCATATAATTTTGTATTTAAAATACCAGCTCTGAGACGTGTAGCAAACTCTGTAGTTGGCTTTCATCCAGAAAGAACGATGCCTCTTTTGCAAAAGGAAACGTTTCGATCATGGATTAAAAAGCAATCTTCTCTAACAAACCCAGTTGGAAAAGTCTATTTATTCTGTGATGAATTTACGAATTTTAATGATGTAGAAATTGGTAAAAAAGCCTTTTTGCTCATTCAAAAATTAGGTTTTGATGTAATTATACCTTCGCATGAACCTTCAGGACGTGCGTATTTGTCCAAAGGAATGCTCGATGAAGCCCGTGTTTTAGCGAATAAAAATGTAGCGAACTTAAGCACGCTCATTACAAATGAAACACCTTTACTTGGTATAGAACCTTCTGCGATTTTGACTTTTCGCGATGAATATCCAGAATTAGTATCACCAGAGTTAGCAGAGAAAGCCGAAACACTGTCTAAAAATGTCTTGATGATGGATGAATGGATTGCTCAATTGATAGACCAAAAGAAGGTTTCAAAAGATCTATTTACGACAGAAAGTAAAGTCGTTAAATTACATGGGCATTGCCAGCAAAAAGCAGTTGGGTCATTGGTTCCGACGAAAAAAATGCTCTCATTGCCTAAAAACTACGAAGTTCAATTGATTCCTTCCGGATGTTGTGGAATGGCTGGTTCGTTTGGCTATGAGAAGGAACATTATGAACTGTCTATGAAAATCGGTGAGTTGGTTTTATTTCCAACGGTACGGGCACAAGCAGATGAGGTTTTGATTGCAGCCCCAGGTACAAGCTGTAGGCATCAGATCCATGACGGAACACATAGACAGGCGTACCACCCGATTGAAATTTTGTACGATGCCCTAGTGTAATCGAAATTTTGTAACAAAAAAAGAGAGAGAGCCGTTGCGAAGCAACGGCTCTACTTGAATACGGATAAAAGTGTTCCTTTGAAGTGTGCATATCTTTGCATCAATCCTTTGGGCAAAACGAATGATAGCAAAATATCTCTCATGTGGATTTTTGTATTTGGTCGAGACAAATAAAGCGATTTGAGCGCATAGAAAGAGCCCCGATATGTGTCTTTGTACTGTTTTGAGTCTGCCAATAGGAGGTAATATCGCGCAATATTTTTTCGAATTCTGTGATGAAACTGGAAATTTAATTCTTTGTCTATACCTCGATACATTCCGATTCTGTTCCATAAAAATCCAGCATCATCTTTTCCATCGGTAAAGCTCAAACCTCCATTGTTTTTCCGATAAACAGACATAACATCTGGATGGTATTTGAAATTTCCTCTTTTCCCGAGTAAAATATATCTTGGTATGTCACCGCTTTTTGATTCATGAAACCACGCAGGGTATTCATTCAAGACATGGTTTCTAAATAGAATAGAAGATGTTGCCATGAACCAGACTTCGTCTTCACCAACTAGATCGGCGATTGTTACGACCTCTTTTTGATCTGATTGATTCACGTAGCTGTCTGGGTAAGCTCCATCATCATATCGAATAATAGCATTATGAAAACTTGCTATAAATGAGGGATGCGCGTCTAAAAAGTCAACTTGTTTCTGGAGTTTTTTTGAGTCAATCCAATAATCATCCCCATCTACTGTTGCGATGTATTCTCCTTTGGCTGCTTTAAAGGTTGCAATAGCGTTATTTTTACCAAACCCACCCAAGTTATGTGGATGAAACATTGGCTTGACGATGTCAGGATATTTCTCCTGATACATTGAAATAATGTCACGTGAAGAATCGGTGGAGTAGTCATCTCCCACGATTACTTCAAAGGGGAAGTTTGTTTCTTGACAAACAATACTATCAAGTGTGTTTGCAATAAACTTTTCGTGGTTATAAACATGTACAGTGACACTGACTTTCATAGAGTAAAATGGAATAGAAATGTAGTCTGTTAAAAAAGAACAAGCTCCCCTACTTGGAGAGCTTATTCCATGATTTATAAGCTAAAATTAGGCGAAAATCTTATCTAACATCTCCCTTTTTGGAAAATTAGGCGTAACAAGTTCTTCTTCTGGTTTGTAAATATAAGGCATAGGGAAACCTCTTTCTTGGAAGGTTTTCTCTTCCATATTGTTGTAGCGAAGCTGAATAGACCAACGAATGTTTTGCGTACTATTTTCACCAGAGCGGTGTACAAGGAAAGCAGAGAATAAAAGTAAGTCACCGACTTCAAAAGAGGTCTGAACAAATTTATCTTCGGGTAACTCTTCTTTGATTGTTCCCAAATACCCGTTTCCTTGTGCGTCAAGTAACCCATTGCGGTGACTTCCTGGAATAATTTGGAGTGAACCAAGGTCTGCACCGCAGTCCACTAAAGGAAACCAGCAAACAGCACTGTCTAGAGAGCCCTGTCCCGTACGCCAATCTTGGTGTGAGCCCAGCTTCCAGTGGCTACCTCCTTTGGATAAATAACGACTATTGAATTGCATAGCAGGACGAACGCCAATGATGGGGAACTCATAGCCAATCTCTTTCAATAAGGAAGAAATGGAAGGATCTGTACCTAGACGATGCAATGAAATAAGATGTTGCACTTGTTTCCCTGTATTAACAAATGAAGGGAAGTCCTTTTCAAAAAAAGCAAACATGGCTTTTTCAAACTCATCCCGGTTGTCAATGTCCACATCAACCCCAACAACACGCTTGATTTGTACAGCAAATATTTGCCTCGCTTCTGTATAAATCTGTGTTAAAATTGCCTTATCAAAGAAATTTTTAACAATGATGAAGCCGTCTTTTTTAAACTGTTCTTTAAGAGTAGTCGCCATCTGTATAATAGTGAAGTGAAACGATTAAAGTTTATAATTAACTCTCTTTCATGCGAAAAAATTGATTTTTATTTATACTCATTTGTCTAGTTGAGCATACGCGAAGCCAAGAGCTCCGAAGCCTGTACCATTATATAACAAATATTGTTCGCCTTTGTGTTCGTATCGATGTGCGTAATTAATCATTTGGTAATCAAAGTCTGCCGGATTCTCTGATTTTGCGATACCAACTAAGTCATCTTTACGTTCCCACGCTAGTCCATCTTTAGATTCTGCGTAGCCCAAGCGATAGCTTTTGGTTCTGTCAGTACGGTAATCTACGGTATTGCGGTAGGAATAAATCATTTTATAGATGCCGTCTTCTTTGTAAACGCTTGGTCTGCCGACTGCATGGAGAAAATCATCAAATCCAATAGCTATGTGACCCGTTGGTGTCCAATGTATTCCATCTTTTGACTCTGCATGGCGACAATCGTAGAAAGGTTCCGGATACCCGTGGATGTATTCACATTTTTGACCAGAAATATACCACATTCGCCAAACCCCGTTATCAAACATGACACAAGGTTGAGCAGCCCAAATAGGATTATAAATAGAGCGATCCATTACTGGTCCTCTGAACATCTTTTGGAAACTTAAACCGCCATCCTGGCTAAGTGCCAAGCCGATAGATAGCCGGTATGAATTATGTGTTCTGCTCCAACCTGTATAATATAACCGAATATCACCATTGGGCATATCTACAAACCACGAAGGCATGACTCCCGTTTCGTCGTTCTCGGTGGGTCCACCCAAGTCCATAACGGGCTTGTCGTGGATGTATAAAATTTCTTTGGGATTATCGTACGAAACATCTAAGAAGGTTGGGCGAGAGTAACCTTGTCCATCTCTTGATGAGAAATAGATACGTAAAAAATCTTCTTTTGGGTAAGCGAAAGGTACTTGCGCATGGGTAATGCTGTGTGCCAAACTACCGTCTGGTTTATAAATAACCCCTTTTTTTGTCCAGTTCATATTTAAAGTGAAATCGAATAAGTCATTAATTAAATAGGTAGTGTTTCGCTCGTTTGCTGAATCGGGAATGCAATTTGTGGTCGAATAAAACCAGGCCATTTCCCATACCAAGAAACACCTTCTCTGTAATCTTCAATATCAAAAATAAGTGCTTCTTCGAAATTATACAAAGGAGTGGCGGTGTCTTTCACAACCATAAATGACAAAGAAATAGACCCATCGTTCAGGAAATGACCAGGTATTTCGCAACTAGCTGAGATAACGCCTGATTTACATAGTATGGAAGGCGTACCAATATTAAAAATACATTCACCAGCTAATGAGTTAACGTGAAGGCTAAAATTCAAATGGGCATCGTCTAGATAGTTCCAACATTCAATTTCAATGCGAAAAGGCGTACGGACGTCAATAAATTTTTGATTATCTAGCCAATGTGGGACAACCCGAATGCTTTTCAATCGAACTAGATCATTTCCTGGAGCCTCTTGTGGTTTTTCAAAGTAAGATTCAAGGGCTGTCTTTTGCACATGGCTCAGATACGTGGCGATAACTTCGTTGGTTTCACCCATTTGCATCATTTGCCCGTGCTTCATGAAAATGGATTTATTACAAAGCCCTGCAACCGCTGTTAGGTTATGACTGACAAATAAAATGGTGCGCCCTGAAGTAGAGGCATCTTTCATTTTACCTAGACATTTGCGTTGAAAATCAGCATCTCCGACAGCTAGTACTTCGTCAACGATCAGAATTTCGGGTTCAAGATGTGCGGAGATAGCAAATCCTAAACGAACATACATGCCGGAAGAGTAGCGTTTCACGGGTGTATCCAAGAACTTCTCGACACCAGCAAAGTCTACGATGGCATCAAAATGCTGTTTAATTTCTTGTTTGCTCATGCCGAGTATAGCTCCGTTCAAGAAAATATTTTCTCTTCCAGATAGCTCAGGATGAAAACCAGTACCGACCTCTAATAAACTAGCCACACGCCCCTTAATAGAAATACGGCCGTGTGTGGGTTCTGTGATTCGGCTGAGGACTTTTAAAAGTGTGGATTTTCCTGCACCATTTGATCCAATGATTCCCACTCTATCTCCTTGTTGTATGTCAAAGCTAACATCCTTTAGAGCCCAAAATATTTCTTTTGAATCTGCCTCTTCGGAGGTTTGCTTTCCGAAGCCATGCTTAATGGTTTCAGAAAAAGCTTCTTTCAATGTTCTAGATGTATTTTTACCTGTCTTGTGGTTAATAAGGTATTTTTTACTGACACCCTCTGCTCGAATAATACTCATTCGCGTTCCAATTTTTTTAGATATAATCTACAAAGGAATTTTCCTTTTTTCTGAATAAATAAATGGCAAGAATTACCAAGAATACCACAAATAAAGAGGTATAAAGTATGTAAATCCACTGAAAGTGTGGGTATCCCGGAATCAATGCCCAGCGGAATCCTTCAAGTAAACTAGCCATTGGGTTCAATGTCATATACCAATCGAACCAGCCAAAATTACTGAGAGAAGAAGTAGAGTAGGCTACGGGACAAATGAAAAAACCATATTGTACTACTAAAGGTACAATTTGTTGGAAATCCCGATATTGAACATTAAATGAAGCAAAAATCAATCCCAAGCCAAAGGCTAATAAAAAGGAAATGAGTAAAAAGAAAGGAACAACAAGTAGTTGCCAACCAATCTGAATATCATTATACAACAGAAAGGGAATGACAACGACGAAGGCGACCAAAAAGTCAATCAAAGGGACAGCAATGGCGCTTAAGGGCATTAATAGTCTAGGAAAATATACCTTGGCTACCAAGTTGGCATTGCCAGTAATACTATGGCTCACTTGTTGGAAAGATGTTGCGAAGAAATTCCAAAAAATAACTCCTGTAAAAATAATAACATTGAAATTTACTCCAGAGGTATCTTGTATTTTAGCTACTTTATGAAAAGCAAAAATGAAGACGACAACAGTCAAAATCGGGCGAACTACAGCCCATGCAACGCCAAATAAGGTTTGTTTGTAGCGAACTGTGATGTCTCGTTTGGCTAAAATCCAAAGTAGTTCTCTGAATCGTATTAAATCAGACCAATACTGCCTCTCTGAACGGCCTGGCTCAATGATGGTTTCGTGCATTACGATTGGATGGATGAAATGAATGTCATTTTGAAAGAAAAACCGAGCTTAGCTTCTCAGAAAAGTTAGTATATCAAGTTTTGGGAGCTAATCGAATTTTTCAAGCTACAAAGTAAAAGAAAAATAGCCATTTTTTTAGTCTAATGTTGATAATTTGAAACCAATAAGTCTTCAATAGCTATTTTTCAACTATCTACTTTCCTTAGTTTTGTAAAAATATTTTAAAATCTTTCAGTGGGTTTTTCTTCGTAATCTGAACTAACTCCCCCTTCTTATACAAATAGATATCTTCATTTTTGCCTAAAATAGACTTATACTTGCCCCCTCCCAAAGGGATGATTTGTAAAAAATCTGCGTAATATTCTGCATAAATACGCTTTTGTGAAATAGGCTCTTCAAAGAATAATCGACTGACCGTCCAATCGATTTTCCCAATTTCTTGTTTGGTTATCTGTTTTTTGGGTTGTTCAGAGTCAATCTGGTAGATAAACTCACGAATTAGCTCTGTTGTTGTATTAAAAGTGCCTTTATTCGTCTTCGCTTGTACCATAGACTTGACCAAATACGGCTGCTTCCCCAAAAACAGTGAATTTACTTGGTAGCCAACTTCTAAAACAAAGACCAATAAGTTGACACGCACCTTGCTGGTAAGTTCGTACTGGTGTTGACCCGAAGAAGCATTCGTACGGTTGGCAGTCATTTTACCTACCTGTACGCCAGCTACCTCTATTGCGTAGGTACGCTGTTGAGAAAAACTAGACGATGCAAAAGTTAAAAGAAAGAATATAAGGGCAACACGCGTCTTCATCATATAGAATGTTTGAAAAACAGTGAGATTTGATAGTTAATTTGGTATTTATGTACGTAATGAAACCCGTTTAGGTTGAGGTTCTACTTTTTTGTTTGACAAGTTTTGTGAAAAATCTGAAAGTAGCATAAAACAGGGTTTTGGCTATTCTAGAATTAGGTAGTGCTTCTTTGTGTGGTATGTATCATCCATTCAGCATTTTTCTTCTGCCTGAAACTATTTTGATTTTAACGCGTATAATCAAAATTCGATAGTCAATGCAACGAAGATTGGACAAGTTGCATCCTTCATTCAATAATAAATCATTCAAGTAAAATATAAAAACGTATGAAAAATACATGGAAAATGGTGGTTTTGAGTTTTTTCTTGCCTACTGCTCTTTTGGCGCAAGCACCTTATTTGATCAAAAAATGGGATGCCTCCGTTGGGGATAAATTGGAAGTGATGACATCTGGAGGTAAGATTGAGGTAGTCGGAGGGAGCAAAGATGAGTTCGTCGTAGAAGTGCATGTAAAAGGAAATGCCGTTAAATCTAGTTTATCGGAAGAAGATATTCAGGAACGCCTTGATAATTATGAAATCAAAGTTGAAAAAGTGAATGGCACAGTGTATTGTTCTGCTAAATCAAAAGTATCTACCTTAAATTGGCAAAAAACACTTTCTATTGGGTTTGTTGTAAAAACACCTGAAAACGTGGACGTTCAACTTAAGACAAGTGGTGGACATATTCATCTGAAAAATCTGACGGGAAACTTACAATTTTCTACAAGTGGTGGTGCACTTGAACTAGAGAAACTCGGAGGTTTCGTGAAAGGCTCTACTTCCGGCGGAAGCATCTCATTGATTGGAGGTAGTAAAACCATTGACCTCAAAACATCTGGTGGTAGTATAGAGGTTCTAAATACAGAAGGAGATATTAATTTAGCTACTTCTGGTGGGAGTATAAACTTGAAAAACATCAAAGGTACGGCGAATGTGAAGACAAGTGGAGGAGCAATTCGCGTCGCGCAATTAACGGGTGAGTTAAGCGCGGTAACGTCTGCAGGAGGAATACATCTTGACGAAGTTTCAGGAAATGTCAAAGCGAGAACTTCAGCAGGTGGTATTCATGCGAAAATGAATGAGCTAGGTGATTCTCTTGATCTGGTTACTTCAGCAGGAAGTATTGACATCTCTATTCCTTCTCTTGAAAATCTCGATTTGGAATTGTCGGGTCAAAACGTAAAAATCCCTACCTTAACTGGATTTACCGGAGAAATCAAAAAAGGAGATGTAAGTGGAAAAACAGGCGCTGCAACCAAGCGAATTACTGCAAAAACGACTGTTGGGACGGTACGCTTAGCAAATTGAGAAAGGAAAAAATAGTGTAAAAAATGGTCGGTTTTCGAGAGGGAAATCGACCATTTTTGTTTTTAGGTCATGCTGATAAATAAATGCGTATTTTTGATGTTTAATTAGGATTCAATCAAAGAATGATAGTACGCGAAGAGAGCACAATATATATAGAATTAGAAACTCCAATCAATGACGATAGACCTATTTTTTTGTCAGGTCGTTTTTGTGATTGGTATCCCGACACAGCTACTTTCCAAATGAAACGACAAACGGAAACAACATATAGCTATCATTTTCCTAGAAAATGGCTAAAAGAAGGGTTGGAGTATAAATATACCAAAGGTGGCTGGGAACACGTAGAACTCGATTTGCTGGGAAATCCGTCTGCAAATAGAAAAATAGATGCAAAACAGCAAACCATCACAGATTTTGTACCCAACTGGAGAAGCCATGGACAAACTCCTTTTTTGAAAAAATTTCTTCCTATTTCGGAATTGCTTGCTGAGGACTTCTATATACCTCAACTGAATAAAACCCGAAAAATCCATGTATTATTACCTTATAATTACTACGAAAATCCTACAAAAAGGTATCCTGTACTTTATATGCAAGATGCCCAAAACTTATTTGGAGAAGGATCATCGTACGGGAATTGGGAGATAGATAAACGGCTTTCTTTGCTTGCGGCTAGTGGAAAAGGAGAGGTGATCGTAGTGGCCATTGAGCACGGGAATGAAGACCGGTTTACAGAATATTCCCCCTATAAAAGTACATTAAAGGGCAAAGGACAAGGAACAAAATACGCCAATTTTATCGTTCGAACACTCAAGCCATTCGTGGATATGGCGTATAGGACACGACCAGAAAGGGTATTCACAGGAGTAGGAGGAAGCTCGATGGGTGGGCTCGTAAGTATTTATGCCGGACTTATGTACCCAGAAACCATTGGTAGATTATTGGTTTTTTCTCCGTCGCTCTGGGTATCATCTAAAATTTATTTTGATGCCATGGAGTTTTTCCACCCCCAAGAAACGAAAATGTATTTGTATGCAGGTGGAAAAGAGAGTGATTATATGTTGCCAAATCTTCAAAAATTAAGAGAAACAATTGAAAATCAGGGGTTTGATGCAAAAAAACTAGACATTCATACGTCTATTGATTTAACAGGAGAGCATCAAGAGAAAAGATGGGGGCAGGAGTTTCCGAAGGCAATTTCGTATTTGTTTGGTTCATAAATGATATTCGATGGATAAGAACGCATTGACATCTTCAGAGAAATTAAGGTACGACCGGCAGCTCAAAATGCCGGAATTTGGCCTAGAAAAGCAACTCATTTTAAAAAATGCACGTGTTTTACTCGTGGGTTGTGGAGGCTTAGGTAGCCCGATTTCTTTGTATTTGGTAGCGGCAGGCATAGGTACATTGGGTTTGATAGAAAATGACCAAATTGACATAAGTAATCTTCAACGACAGATTTTATATCGGGCGAATCAGGTAGGAGAAGATAAGTTGGTACATGCCGTAGAAACGTTGAAATCATTAAATCCCGAAATTACCATTATACCGTTTCCAGAAAGATTAACCGCACAAAATGCTGTATCCATTATCCAAAAGTTTGATTTAGTTATTGATGGATCGGATAATTTTCCGACGCGGTATTTGGTCAATGATGCGTGCTTTTTAGCGAAAAAACCGTGGGTATATGGTGCTATTTATCGTTTTGAAGGGCAAGTTGCTGTTTTTAATTACCAAAGAAATGTATCATACAGGGATATGTTTCCATCACCGCCGCCCGAGGATCTTGCACCTAACTGTGTAGAAGCTGGAGTTTTGGGCGTGATGGCTGGGCTCATTGGCACACTTCAAGCTACAGAGGCAATCAAGATCCTGACGGGAATAGGGGAAGTATTGGACGGAGAGCTCCTCTTAGTAGAAACGCTGTCTATGTCTTTTCGGAAAGTTAAAATTCCACGTGATTTAGATAGAAAACCCGTGGCAGAATTAATTGATTACGAGGCTTTTTGTCGTTCAAGCATCGTCTCTGAAATAACTTGGGACGAGCTACAAGTTTGGAAAAAACAAGGAGTTGATTTCCAGTTGATTGATGTTCGTACGGAAGAGGAATACGCGTCCGAACATCTCGGCGGCACACTCATTCCTCTCGCTAAAATAGAAGAAAATTTAGCTAAGATTGACAGAGATAAACCCGTCGTTTTGCACTGCTTATCAGGTGCGCGAAGTAGGCAGGCTGTGCAAAAATTAATGAACGAAGGTTGGACGAATGTGTATTCTCTGCAAGGTGGTATTCAACAAGTAGGCGTTGGATTTCGCATAAAATCTTGAAGAATAATAACCGCACTTATTTGATCCACATTTCCCTTTATTTGTCTATCTTTTTTTTTCATACCACCGGCAATCATCGCTTGAACTGCTAGTTTAGAAGTGAACCGCTCGTCCATTAAGTGAATTGGTAAATCTGGGAATTTTTCTTTGCATTGGCTGATGAATGTACGAATAAGTGGCGTGCTGTGGGTATCGTTTCCGTCAAGGTGTGTAGGAAATCCAATGACCAGTGCTTCCACTTGTTCTGTCGCGAAATAATTCGTGAGAAATATGAACAGATTCTTTGTTTCGACGGTCGTTAAGGCGGAGGCAATAATTTTTAGTGGGTCTGTTACAGCAATTCCTGTGCGTTTTGCTCCGTAATCTAAGGCAATAATTCTAGGCATTGAAAAAGAATTTGTTTGAGTAAAGTCGGTAAATTTGGTGAATTATACATGCTTCACGATGAGTAAAGATAAAAAATTAGAAGAGATATTGATAAGACACGTGCACAAAGATGCTGTTCCGTATCTTGTTGAGTTATGGAAAGAACTGCCGTTTTCATTTACAGTTACGCCACCGCGTAAGTCGTGCTATGGGAATTATACATATCGAAACCAACATCACCACATTCGGTTGAATAGTAACTTAAGCACGACCCATTTTTTGTTGACATACCTACACGAAGTCGCGCATCAACGGGTGTATGAACAGGCATTTAAGACACGAAAAAAAGTGCTCCCACACGGGAATGAGTGGAAAACGATGTTTAAAAAGCTGATGATTCCTGTTTTAAACGAGCAGATTATTCCTTCCTACATATTTCCGATTTTGGTGCAACATCTTCAAAATCCACCAGCTTCTTCAGGGCGAGATGCTCTGTTGCAGAAAGCATTTCGAAGAGAATCAGGGGATATTGATTTGATAGATAAGCTATTTTTTGCATTAGAAGATGTCCAGGTAGGTACGGTTTTCAAACTTAAAAATCGGTTATTCAAGAAAATAGGTACCAAAAGAACACGTGCTTTATGTGAGGAAATACCGACACAGGAAAAATACCTTATTTCACTCCGTGCAGAAGTAGATATCATTGAAAATTAGCCTTTCCAAATAGTCCAGAATAAAAGTGCCCATCCTGCCACGAGTAATGTACCGCCAATAGGTGCAATTGCTCCAAATGCTTTTATACCCGTGAAACAAATCAAGTAGAGACTTCCAGAAAAAATGATAGCGCCTACAAGAAAGGCATATCCGCTGTAATCCAGGGTTTTTGCCTGAAAATCTTTTCCCAAAATACCCACAATTAACAAAGCTATGGCATGGTAAAATTGGTATTTTACGGCTGTTTCAAAGGTCTCTGTAGTTTGGGTTGCTTGCAACATTGCCTTGAGTGCATGAGCACCAAACGCACCAATCATAACACCCAACATACCAACAAATGAGCCAGATAACAGAAATAATTTATTCATGATTTATGTATTTTTTAAGTGTATTAATTAGATTCTTTCGCCAAAAATAGCGCTACCTACGCGGATAAATGTACTACCTTCGTTTACGGCGATAGGCCAATCTCCGCTCATCCCCATAGAGATTTCTTGCATAACACAGTTGGCTGGAAGTGAAAAAGTCGAGGCTGTATCGAAGAGTGATTTTAGTCGTCTAAATTCCTCCCGAATAATCGTTTCATCTTCTGTAAATGTGCTCATCCCCATGAGTCCTCGTACTGAAACATGGGCAAGTTGCGCTAATTCATCTCCTTGGCAAATTGCAAAAAGTTCCTCTTCGGATAGCCCCGTTTTTGTGTCTTCTTGGGCAATATGAACTTGTAATAAGCAGGGGATAATGCGTTGATATTTAGCGGCTTGCTTATTGATTTCTTGCAACAGTTTGAAGCTATCTACCGAATGAATAAATGAGACAAAAGGAGCAATGTACTTTACTTTATTGCTTTGTAAATGACCAATGAAATGCCACTCAATATCTTGGGGTAGAATCGCTTGTTTATCTACTAATTCTTGGACATAATTTTCTCCAAATCGTTTAAAACCAGCTTCGTAGGCTAGAAGTAAGTCACTTGCTGGTTTCTTTTTTGATACAGCAATTAATTTGACATTCGTTCCCACTAATTGTTTCTCAATGGCTTGGATATTCTGAACAATCGGATGCATATTTTTGAATGAAAATGATTAGATGTGTAAACCTATTTTTGAGTGGATTCGTTTGACCAAAGTCGTGCCAATTGCAAGATGACTTCAGCAGACTTCTCCATATCTTGTACAGAAACCCACTCCAACTTGGAGTGAAATGCATGTTCGCCTGCAAAAATATTCGGACAAGGAAGGCCCATAAATGATAATCGTGATCCATCCGTTCCTCCACGTATTGATTGTAATTTGGGGGAAAGTCCTACATCGCGAATCGCTTGGACAGCTAATTCTACCACCAAAGGATGTTGATCTAGGACGTCTTTCATATTTCTGTATTGTTCTTGAAATACAATATCAATATGCGCTTTTGGATACTTTTTTTGTACTATTTCACAGAGTTGCAGAAGCATTTGTCTATATGCAAGAAGTCCTTCATTGGTAAAATCCCGAAGAATAAAGTCGATTCGCGCCTCTTCTTGTCCGCCGGTAATCGCTACGGGATGTATAAATCCTTCTTTTAATTCTGTTGTTTCAGGTGAATATTTGTCTTGTGGAAGTAATGAAAGGATTTCTGCCGCTATTTTGATGGCATTAACGAGCGTATTTTTAGCAAATCCGGGATGGGTACTTACACCCTGTATTCGTATGGTGGCACCGTCCGCAGAGAAAGTTTCGTTTTCAATAGAGCCCAGCGATTCTCCGTCGATGGTATAAGCATAATCAGCTGCTAGTTTTTCCAAGTCGATTTTTTCGGTTCCGCGTCCTACTTCTTCGTCTGGAGTAAATACAATTTTGATAGTTCCGTGTGGGGTTCTGGGATGTGTCTGCCAATAAGCAACTGCCGCCATAATTGCGGTAATTCCTGCTTTATTATCTGCACCTAATAGAGTAGTTCCACTTGCTGTAAAGATATCATTCCCGATTTGGTGTTTTAAATCAGGATGTTCTTCCAAACGGATTTGTTGGGTAGGGTCATCTGGTAGAATAATGGGGGAGCCATCCCATTGCGTATGCAAAATGGGTTTGACGTTTGTTCCTGAGCAATCTGGGGCTGTATCCATGTGCGCACAAAAACAAATAGTTGGGGTATCGTGCTTTACATTACTTGGTAAGGTAGCGTATACATATCCGTATTCATCCATGTGTGCATCTGAAACTCCTAATTCGTGCAACTCTTTTACAAGGAGACGAGCAATGTCTTTTTGCTTTTCGGTGGACGGAAAACAAGTTGCGTGTGGGTCAGATTGGGTATCTATCTTTACATATTCAACGAAGCGATGAATAATTTCTTTTTGTAAGAAAGAAAGGCCGTTAGTCATGTTTAACGTTTGTATTTTTCGATGATTTTTTTCAAATCAGCGGGTGAATAATAGACGTTTTTAAGGGTTTTGTTATCTTTGGTTCGAAAAACAAGGTATTTTTCTCCGTCTTTTTGGTAGTAGCAAGGAGTGCCTTTTGCTTCGTAATGAGCTACAGTATCTATTGCTTCCTGTTCGGAGTTACACGCTTTGCTCATGTTGGAGCGTTGGACTTCATCAAAGAGTTCTTTAAAGCTGTCCGTGAGTCCAAACTCTAATACAGCACCTATCAAAACATATTGTAGATCACAGAGTGCATCTGCAGCTTCCACGATATCATTGGCTTGAATGGCTTCTTCAAATTCGGTTAGTTCTTCTTTAAGAAGTGAAACACGAAGGGCTGCTCTTTCAGATGCAGGAATTTGTGGGTGCGTTAAAATGGGGTGCTGAAACGTAGCGTGAAATTCGGCGACAGCGGCGATAGAATCAGGGCTTTGCATACTATTGAAATTAAATTGTATTTTTTAACCGTAAAATAAATAAACTCTTAAAGCAACTTGCAAAGTTGTCACAATTTGGATAATATTGCTAGAAATCTTGAGGTCATTACAAAACAAAAATTATTTATTATGAACAAATTAGTTAGACTTTTCTCTGTAGTAGCTCTTTCGGCGTCTGTGGCTATGTGGTCTTGTAAAGGTGAAAAAGGCGATCAAGGAGACATCGGTCCTGCTGGTCCTACAGGTCCTGCTGGTCCTACAGGTGCAGTTGGCCCTACAGGTCCTGCTGGTCCTGCTGGTCCTGCTGGTCAAAATGGAAATGCAAACGTTCGTTCGTTCACGGCTACTGTTACTCCTGGACAATGGACTAAAACAGAGGTAGCTGGAGTTGGATCAACAACAACAAGTACTTGGGGTGCTGTTAAATTTGATAATGCAGAACTTACAGCTGATAAAGTAGCTATAGGTTATATCAAATCTGGTGAGAAATGGTTAGCATTACCTGTATTTTTTACAAAAGATATCGATGGTTCTGTTGAGCGTTTGAACTTCGCTTATCAAACTGGTCAAGTAGAATTCTATTACCGTGCTCAAACACAATTGTTCGGTGGAGAAACTACTTTTGCTCCAGCGGGTGATTTGGAAGTACGTTATATCATCATCCAACAAACATTGGCTTCTGCAATGAGAGCAAATGGTGTTGATTTGAACAACTTGACTGAAGTAATGGATTTTGCAAACGGAAGTTTCTAATCTACTCTCAAAGTAATACAAAGAAAATGGGTCACTCAACAGTATGTCGAGTGACCCATTTTCTTTGGATAATTAGCAAGGTCTTCTTACCCTGCCCAATTCTCCCTATCTAGACTTCGATATTGGATAGCCTCGGCTAAGTGTTCGATTCGAATTTCCTCTGTACCTGCCAAATCAGCTATTGTTCTGGATACTTTCAATATTCGGTCATATGCACGGGCTGAAAGTCCCATCTTCTCCATCGCTCGTTTGAGTAATATCTTTCCTGCCTCATTAATCACACAAATATCCTTGACCATTTCCGCAGGCATTAGTGCATTGGAATGAATCGTCGGATAATTTTTGAAACGCTCTGTCTGAATATCTCTTGCTCGAACAACCCGTTCTCGAATCTCTGCGGATGTCTCATTTTTTCTTCGAGAAGCTATTTCATCAAAACTAACAGGTGTTACTTCTACGTGTAGGTCAATCCGGTCTAAGAGTGGACCCGAAATCCGGTTTAGGTATTTCTCTACTGTTCCTGGTGGACAGGTACATTCTTTTTCTGGATGATTGTAATATCCGCAAGGACATGGATTCATAGAGGCAATTAGCATAAAACTTGCTGGGAACTCCACTGCCATTCGTGTGCGGGAAATAACTACTTTTCGTTCTTCTAGAGGTTGGCGCATGACTTCCAGAACGGTTCTCTTAAACTCAGGAAGCTCGTCAAGAAATAAAACACCATTGTGAGCCAATGAAATTTCTCCGGGTTGTGGGTAACTTCCTCCACCAACCAACGCAGCATCTGAAATCGTATGATGTGGATTTCGGAACGGGCGTCTTGCTATCAACGTTGCCCGTGTGTCTAATTTCCCTGCTACGGAGTGAATTTTGGTTGTTTCTAGGGCTTCCATGAGTGTCAACGGAGGTAAAATGGAAGGTAGTCGTTTGGCTAACATGGTTTTACCCGCCCCAGGAGGGCCAATCATGATGGCATTATGCCCACCTGCAGCCGTTATTTCTAAAGCTCTTTTGATGTTTTCTTGCCCTTGAACGTGTGAAAAATCAGCCTCATATTCTGAATGACTGTGGAAAAATAACTCCCGTGTATCTGTTACCAAAGGGGTGATTTCTCGCTCCCCCGTGAAAAACTCAACGGCTTCTTCCAAGGTTTCCACACCAATCACATCTAAGTTATTAACAATCGAGGCTTCGCTTGCGTTTTCCTTCGGAAGAATAAAACCTTTTAAACGGTTACTTCGGGCTTCGATCGCGATAGGTAAAACACCTCGAATCGGGCGCAGTTTGCCGTCCAAAGATAATTCACCTAAAATGACGTAATCTGCTAATGAACGTGTAAACGTGAGTTTCCCTGCCATGGCAACCAAGCAAAGCGCAATGGGTAAATCGTATGACGAACCTTCTTTGCGAACATCAGCAGGGGCAAGATTAATGATTGTTTTATGTCGGTTCGGTTGGTAACCTGTGTTTTTTAAGGCGGCGTCAATCCGTTGTAAACTTTCTTTCACCGCACTATCAGGCAATCCTACGACACTCAGTCCAATTCCTTGAATAACACTTACTTCTACTGTAATTAAAGCAGCACTTACACCAAAAACAGCAGCTCCATACGTTGTGGCTAACATAATTTCAATTGATTAATTTTAGTAAATATTGAAAGCAGAAGTGGCTATTCTTCTGCTTTCAAGTGGCATATTAGACAAATATATTGAAAATTAGTTCCAAATCCATTCTTTCCCGATTTCTAGCTCTTTATGGAGTCCTTGTTTGATTAAGAAATCTTTCGTTTGTGTCGAATTTTTCGATTGAACAGGTAATTTATCGGCATTAGCTAAGGCAAAAAGCATCATTGCCGTATAGCGGACATTGTTCTGAATGTGGTTTCTGTCTATCAAGTCAATCCGGTCACAATTTGCATGATAACAATTATAGGCTTTCACAGGAAAACTTCCTGATGGCGAAGAAACAGGTATTCCTTGAAGCATAAATGGCTGATGATCTGAGTGTAATCCTGCTCGATTGCTGTTTGCATTCGCAAATGAGGTATCGACTTGTTGAATGGCAGCTCCTACTTGGTCAAAAAATGATTTGAGTTCATCGTTGCCCATGGCATTAAATCCACGTACATTATTTACCATATCTAGGTTCATCATTAACTTTACTTCGTCTAGTTTCTTGTCAGATTTATATTTGGAGACAAGATATTTTGATCCTAGAAGCCCTTGTTCTTCGCCCATAAAAAGGACAAACTCAATGGTTCGTTTGGGTTGTAATTGCGTACTTTTGAAAACCCGAGCTATGTCAATGATGGAAAAAGCGCCAATTCCATTGTCAATCGCCCCCGTCGCTAAATCCCACGAGTCTAAATGCCCACCAATTACGATTTTTTCTTTCCGTAACTTTCGAGAAGAACCAGGAATCGTCGCAATGATATTTCTTGACTTGATGGGGCGGCTAAAATTTTGCATATCGATAATAGCTAAGATATTCTGTTCATCTCGGATCCATTTACGAATTGCTTTGCCACTTTCTACAGAGACACAAACCGCCGGAATAGGAATTAACTCACCCGTCACAGAAGCTGTACCCGTAAGTAAAACACCACCAGCAACGGCATTAGCAATAATTACACCTGCCGCACCATATTTGATGGCGAGTGCCGTTTTTTCAGAACGGTGAAGATTTTTTTTATCCTTATTTTCTTGGTTTTGGATATTGATATTAAAAAGCGCAACTTTCCCAGGTAATTCGGAAGCAACTTTTTGGAAATCCTCTTCTAAGCCATCCCCACAATCAACGATTTGAGCCGTTACGTGTGCTGAAACAGGAGAGTGTGCTAGGGCTACTACTTCAACATCCCGAAAGTTATCGCTCTGTGCAGGTGCTATGGATAGTGTGACGAAGCTTCTAGACCATGCTTCTACCTCAAAAGGCATATATCGGACATCTGAAATACCATAAGATTTGAGTGTCGAAAAAGCAAATTCTTCCGCTTTTTTTGCATTGATGCTGCCTGTCAGGCGATGCCCAATTTTTTCACTAGCTTCCTTCAATGTTTCGTAGCTTTTACCGCGATACAAAACATCTTGGTTGATTTTTGTAAACGGCGTGACCAATGATGGGGAAGTTTGAGCAAGTGAAAAATAGCCTGTAGTCGTTAAAATGGAAAGCAATGTAAGAGAGTATCTGTTTAGCATAGTATAAAAACGTTTTATAGGCTGTTTACCAAACCTATTTGATGAGAGGATAGTACCGTAAACTTATTAAAAAGTTATGATGATTAGATGTTTAATTTGTACTTTAAGGGCTGTTTTTTTTGAAAAAAATCTTTTCTCTTTAAAATAACGTGTTCTTTTGAATTTGATAAAACGAAAATACAACTCCATCATGCAAATAAAACAACTATCTACACCTAAAGCGACAAAAAAAGTATTCGAAATAACTACGCACGGACATACCCGAAAAGATAATTATTATTGGTTGCGAGATCGAGAAAATCCAGAGGTCATTGCTTATCTAGAGGCCGAAAATGCCTATTGTGCCTCTGTTCTAGCACCTTATAAAGTATTGCAAGAAAAGTTATTTACAGAAATGAAAGCGCGAATAAAAGAAACCGATGCTTCTGTTCCTTATCAAATAGATGATTACTTCTATTATTCGCGATTCCAAGAAGGTGGGGAATATCCCATCTACTGTAGAAAAAAAGGAAATCTGGATGCGAACGAAGAGATACTTCTGGACGGAAATAATCTCGCAAAAGACCATGCTTATTTTCATATCGGAGGCTATGCAATCACGGATAATGAACAAATTATGGCGTTCGGAATAGACACCGTGAGCCGAAGAAATTATACAGTTCAATTTAAAAATTTGGTAACAGGTGAATTATACCCAGAGAAGATTGAGCATACAGAAGCAGGAAATTACGCTTGGGCTGCGGACAATCAATCTTTCTTTTATGTACTCCGTGAACAAGAAACATTACTTGGATATCGGGTGTATCGTCACCAACTTGGAACAGCACAAGAAGAAGATGTACTGGTTTATGAAGAAAAAGACAACCAGTTTGGACTGGGTCTTTATCGGATGAAATCCAAAAAACATATAGCCATTATTTCTGTCCAAAACGGGGTTTCAACGGAATATCAGCTACTCGATGCCGCCAAACCAACAGGTGACTGGTTCGTTTTTTTAGAAAGAGAAGAGGGGCACGAATATTATTTGGAACATGTACAAGATAAATTCTTCATTCGGACAAATACCCAAGACGCCGTCAATTTCCAATTAATGGAAGTGCCAGAAAAGGAGATACAAAACGGAATAACTGCTTGGCAGACAGTCATTCCGGCAAGAGAAGACGTCATGCTTGAAACATTCGAAGTCTTTACACATTTCTTGGTTATTCAAGAAAGAAAAGAAGGATTGGTGCAATTGGTCATAAAAAATTTACAAACACATGAGGAGCACAAACTTGACTTTGGCGAACCTGTATATGATGCATTTATTGGTACAAACCCAAATTTCAATACGTCTGTTCTTCGGTACGGATACACTTCTTTGACTACCCCTTTTTCGACGTTTGATTACAATATGGAAACTCGAGAGAAGGTATTACGCAAGGAACAAATTGTCTTGGGTGGTTTCGCGAAAGAAAATTACCAAACGGAGCGTGTCTTTGCTACTGCGCGGGATGGTGTGAAAGTTCCAATTTCATTGGTGTATAAAAAAACAACAACCATTGACGGAACCGCACCGTTGCTTCAATATGCGTACGGTTCCTATGGAATAAACATGGATGCTTCGTTTAGTTCGCGGCTGTTGAGTTTGCTAGATAGAGGATTTGTTTATGCTATTTGTCATATCCGGGGAGGTCAAGAAATGGGCAGAAAATGGTACGATGAAGGTAAAATGCATGCCAAAATGAATACATTCACGGATTTCATGGATTGTAGTTCTTTCTTAACCGCCAATAAATGGGCAGATGCTTCGCGTCTTTTTGCCATGGGTGGAAGCGCAGGAGGACTTTTGATGGGCGCTGTCCTCAATATGGCGCCTCACTTATACAAAGGAGTGGTTGCACAGGTTCCATTTGTAGATGTAGTTACGACGATGCTCGATGAGACAATTCCATTGACAACTGGTGAATGGGAGGAGTGGGGAAATCCAAAAGAAGTGGAGGACTATCACTACATGCTTTCGTATTCTCCTTATGACCAAGTGATTGCACAAGATTATCCCGCTCTGTTAGTAACGGCCGGTTTGCATGATTCGCAAGTACAATATTGGGAGCCTGCCAAATGGGTGGCGAAATTACGTGAAATGAAAACGAATGATACCCCTCTGCTTTTTCACTGTGATTTGCAGGCAGGTCACGGCGGAGCTTCAGGTCGATTTGCCTCCTTGCAAGACACAGCAAGAGAGTATGTGTTTATTCTTGCATTAGCAGGAATAACGGATTAATCAACGATAGAGAAAAACCCAACGAAGAATTTTGTAACCCGCTAGAATAGTGCCCTTCAAAGTGCCAGAAACCTTTGAATGGCCTATTCTACAGCGGTAATTAACAGGTATTTCTGTGATTTTTAACTGGTGGCGAAGTGCTTTAAGCTGCATTTCAACAGTCCAGCCGTAGGTAGTGTCCTGCATGTGTAGCTTTTCCAGAGACTCCCAACGAATAGCCCGAAACGGCCCTAAATCGGTATATTTGAACCCATAAAGTAGTTGAATGAGAAAAGTAGCCAACCAATTTCCGAATATTTGTTGGGGTGTCATGGAACCTGCTTCTTGCTGCCCTAGCGCACGCGAACCAATAACAAAATCATAGCCGTCTTGCAAAATAGGCCGAACAAGTTTGGGAAGTTCCTCAGGAAAATCGGAATAATCTGCATCAAGAAAAACAACAATGTCTGGTTTTTTTGGTCGGATGTAATCCAACCCCTTTAAACAGGCAATTCCGTATCCTTGGCGGGGTTCGTCGAGTACTGTCGCACCTGCTTTTCGTGCCACAGAAGAGGTTGTATCGCTCGAATTATTATTGACTACAACGATTTCCTGAACCCATTCCAACGGAATTTCTTGAATGACTTTATCAACAGACAAGGCCTCGTTAAAAGCAGGAATAACAACGTAGATAGAAGCCTTGGCTATATTTTCACTCATTTTTTATCTGTTTCTAATGATTTACAATAGGTATCATACAAAGTTTGCGCCTGCTTTTGTTCCAAAAACAAAAGTTGTTTGTAGTCCAAACATGCTTTATCAATGCGCTTTGTAGCTATGTAGGCGGCTGCTCGTTGGTAATATGCTTTGACAAGAAGGTGGTCGTTGGCAATGGCTTCTGTCAAGCTTTCGATGGCTAATTTAGGTTGATTGAGCGTCATGAAATAACTTCCATCTTGGAAAAGCTCCTCGGCCAGTTGTCTCTTTGCTGCGGTTTCTTCTTCTTGGCTCGCATTTGTTTTTGTCCAACCCAAATCAAATCGAAAAATTACTTCGGTATTGATTGGCTGGTTATCCAGTTTAGCAGGAAGCCAACTTCCTTTGGTCGAGACGATGGCATCAATTAATTTTTGGTTGTATTTGGGTTGTGTACTTTCTTCGATTCTAACACCAATTAATTGCCCATTTTTGGTAATAATCGCGCGTGCAATAAATAAAGCCCGTCGCCAGTCTGGAAATGCAAATTTTTCATAGATGTATGTCATCGCAGACTTTTGGCTATTCAAAAAGATAGGCACTAGGTGGTAATTGTCTGAAATATATACGCGCTCCCCATTTTTTGCTACATAAGATTCAGGTTGAAAACCAACCCGATGTACACGTTGCGGGATTAAACTTATTTGAATAGGTGTTTCTACTGAACTGCTAGGTAATTGATTGATAATAAGCTTTATATCGCTTAGTTCTTTGATTTTGAAATAAACATCTTCAATGACCAAAATACTGTCTTGGATTTGATAGCGGAGTTTTCTACTTTTCCCGTTAATGGTGTTGAGAACACTATCAGGACTAAAAAAATCATAGTAAAGTTGGCTGTCCCGAAAATCAGCAGAATAAATGGGGCTGCCGTCTGTCAAGGTGATGTTTGTTTTAATCCACTCGCCTCGTAATTTTTGACTATCGAATGTTTGACCAAACCCTCCGAAAGAAAGGAGAAATAAGGAAAAAAAAGTATATTTTCTCATTTTTTTCTATTTACGAAAAAGTTAGTTCGCCTCCCAACTTGTGACAATGCGGCTACCTTCTTCTGTGTTTGAAATGGATAAATAGGTTTGAATTTCCTGTTGAAGTTCTTCCACGTGTGAAATAACTCCGACAATTCGGTTTTCCCGACGAAGTGACTTCAGCGCTTCAAAGACAATTTGCAAAGAACCTTTGTCCAATGACCCAAAACCTTCATCAATGAAGAAAAAGTTATTGGCCATTTTTTGTTGTGAATGAATGCTATCTGCTAACGCCAAGGCAAGTGAAAGTGCCGCCTGGAATTTTTGTCCACCTGAAAGCGTCTTGAGCAAACGCAAATGTCCGCCATTCAACATGTCACGCACCCAAAATGTATTGTCATCTCCCAATGTCAACTCCAGTTGCTGCCTTGTCATGCGTGAAAAACGCTCGTTTGCTACTCGACAAAGGTTTTCTAAGTAAATTTTGGAAATATAATTGACAAAACCGCTTGAACGAAACATCGTTTCCAAAACTTTTAAATCATCTCCTCGCTTTGCTATCAACGCCAATTGGTGGAGAAGCGTTGTTTTCTGAGCTAATTGTTCCTTCAATGCTTGGATTTGAGAGGATAATTTTCCTATTGTTTGTAGTAGTTGCTCTTGCTCTGCTTTCGCTTTTCCGAGTGCTTCGTTTAATTGCGTTTGCTTTTGGATATCGTAGGTTAAATCACCAAAAAGTTGCTGTTTTTTAGTTTGTACTTCATCTAAATCTGCTTGAGCTCTTTGTAGTTGCGTGAAAAAAGTTTGTACTTCTTGCTGAGCTTTTTTGAGTTCTTCCAATGTCCAGGTTTGCCATGTCTGGCGTACGTCACTTTCATTTGAAAACTCAGGCGTGTGCTGTAATGCTTCGTCGATTTGTACTTGTATCGAATGAATATCTTGCTTCCTTTGGGTTACTTCTTTTGTACGCTCTACAAGCATTCCTTTCTGCGTTTCCACATCTTGCAGTAAACTTTGATACTCTTTTTCAAGCTGCTGAGCTTGGTCTTCTATGCGTCTGATTTCCTCCTCTTTCTGTTTGATACTAACGGTTAGGTCGGAAACAGATTTCTCTGCAAATGGGGTGATATTTATCGTCTCCATTTGTTGTTCCAATACCTGAATTTCGGTTTGGGCTGCAACAATTTTTTGATCAATTTCTTTCAATTTTGTAGCCTCTATTTGCTGAATCACCGCTACTTTTTGCTCTATATTGGCTTGGATAACAGACATGCTTTCAGTAGTTTGCTTGTGCTCGGCAACCAACTGCATGTGGGTTTCTACCCAGGTATTGAAATCACTCTCTACCGAAGGAATGGTCTCCCAAATAAACGTTTCTTTCTGCTCGTTGAGTAACCTTGAAGCCATCTCCCACTTTTCACGGATTGCCTCTTTTTGTCTTTCTGTATCTTGCCATTTACTCACAGCAAGCTCAAATTTTTGCTGTGATTCTCGAAGCTTTTCTTGTTTGTTTTTTTCTTGTTTTACGGCGTTCTCAAGAACAGAAACCGATTGACTACTAGGCTCTATTTTGGCAGGATGATGCGTCGAACCACACAAAAGGCAAGGTTCACCGGCTTGGAGTTGTTGAGCAAAGGAATGGAGTTTCTCTTTCACTCGTTCCTGCTGCAATTGCGCTTCTAACTCTGCAAGGATACCTTCTTTTTGTTGGAAACTCGTCTGGAACACATCACGAATTTTATCAATGATAGCTGCATGTATTGGCGTATCTATTGGCAAGTTAGGGGAAAGTTCCGTGCCTATTTGTGCAATGAGTTGTATTTGCTCGTTCCCTAGGGTATGAACCTGCGTTGCTTCTTGCTTAATCGTTTTTTTGTTAGCTTCAAGATTCCTGCATTCTGTGAACCAAACCCGAATATCTCCTACCGTTTGCTCAAAATTTGTTGGAATGCGGCTAGAAAGCTGAGCGAGTAGTTCCTGCGCTTTTGCACGTTCTGCCTGCAAATCGGTAAGTTCTTTTTCTATACGTGTTTTTTCTTGAAGAATACGCTGTTGTTCGTGCGTAAATAGTTGCAATTTCTGCCGAACGTCTTGAATCACAATCATTTTTTGGAGCGATTCAACTTCTTTTTTTTGTGCTGGTAATGTTTCTATGAAAGGAGCTAATGCGGCTCGTCTGGTTTGATTGATTACCAAATTTTGCTCACGGGAAGCGATATTTTCATTCAATTGTACCAGGATAGCGTGAAGGCGTGCAAGCTCGTTTTCTCGTTCTTGTTTTTGAATAAACAAAGGGCCGAACATTTGGCTTGCTTTCTCATAGCGTGTTATTCTTTGTTGCAGTTCCGTCTTTTGAGTCGTTTGGTCGTGTAGTTTTTTCCACGTTTCCAGACGTTGGCTCAAGAGTTCTTCCGTTTCTTGTAATTCCTTGTAGGCTGCAACGGCTTGCTCAAATTCGGTCACTTGTTGGGCAATATATACACTTTGTTCTTGTGTCAGATATAATTGCTGCTGAACACTCTCCAGTTCTTCTGGTGTTGCTGTTCCGAGTTGTAGTAAACTTCCTTCTACGGTTGCCTTTTTTTCGTTGTTTTGATGGATGAGCGCATTAACTTTTGGTGTTAATTCGTATTTCTCAAGTTTAAAAATCTCTTTCATCATCCGGGTTCTTTCTGCACCTCCGAGTTCAATAAAATCTTGGAATCTGCCTTGTGGAATGATGATGGCACGTCTAAAATTATCGTAACTCAAACCGATAATTGCATCGGCTGTCATTTTTTCATCTGCCAAGGGCATCCATTGTCCATCGGGCATACGTTTGGCGACACGGCGTTCCATTGTCCCGACTTCTTTGAAGTTTTTTCTGTTGCGTTTGGCAGAAACACTAAATCTATATTGTTCAGACGGGTCGCCAGCTAGACATTCAAACTCAACCTTCAGCTCATCTGATTGCAGATTCATCATATTGTATGAACGTGAATCTCTGGAGCTCAGACGCTCTGTATTGTTATAAAGTGCAAATGTAATGGCTTCTAAAATCGTAGATTTACCACTCCCAACACCGCCGAAAATACCGAAAAGTCCGGCATCTGTTAATTCATTAAACTGAATTTTCTGTTCTTCTTTATAAGAATATAAACCCTTGATTGATAGGGAAATAGGTATCATTTCGTTTGTTTTTTAAGATGAGGTAGAAGTGTTTTCTTGACCCAGGACTTCCGCAAACAAATCCATCAAAGACTCGGACGGTGCTTGGTCGTTGTTCTTACTTTTGAAATACTGGACGAATAACTCATCCATCCGAAGACTCAAATCAATACTTGCTTGTGTGTTGCTCTCGGTTTTGTTCTGTATCATCGGAATAATCTGGATAATACCAGGATGCGCAGCTAAGAGTGCTTTTTTATCTTCAGTGGCCAAAAATGTATCAGAAACGATGGTTAGCTCTACCAGACAATCGGTGTTTTCATTCAACCAAGAAAGCGCTTCAGGAATAGATTCAAACCGAACCCGCAGTAGTTTTTTTCCGGAGGTCAAAGGTATTTTTTGCATTTCTACCAAGTTACCAGCTTCTACGGTAAGAAGCTGAACGTATTTTTGTTGGTTGTCTTCGGCAAAACTATACGCAAGCGGACTTCCCGCATAGACAATTGGGCAGGGCTTTGTGTCAACGCTGTGGTTTCTGTGTAAATGTCCGAGTGCAACGTAATGAATGCCTTCAGGAATATTGTGGGAATAAATGGCTTGCGCACCTCCAACATGCAAAATTGGACGTTCGTCGTCGGGTTCTTGTTCTAATTCTTGCCCTTGTTTTGTAAAAAATAGATGAGTAACAAGTAGATTGAATCCGTTAGCGTCAGCATATTTGCGGGCGAGTTCATTCCAGTGCGAAGCCAAATAATCGCGCAGCGCCTCTTCTACATTTTCTTGGCCTAAATATGTTTTAATGCGTTGTTCGTTGGCGTAAGCTGTATGAAAAATCCGGAGCGGAAATGACCAATTCGGGGAACGTAATTCCATAAATCCAGGCGCTGACCGTGTGACTTCCAAGCCCGAATCTAGTTTTTCTGGTGTGATGACAGCAGCTGGGTATCCAATGAAAAAAATCCCTGCCATTCGTGCCAATGTATCCGGAACGTTGATTCGTTCGGGAGAGTCATGGTTGCCAGCTATGGCAATAACGGGGCGTTGCCCGTGATTCCCAAGGCGGTGCAATGTTTTATAAAGCAATTCTGTGGCTTCAGAGGAAGGATTGAAATTATCAAATAAATCACCAGCAATGACAACAGCATCCACGCGGTGAGTGTCTGCCAATGCAACGATTTCTTGGAGTACGTCCTTTTGTTCTTCCATACGGGAAAAATCATCCAATCTTTTGCCCAAGTGCCAATCAGCGGTATGTAGTATTTTCATGAGGGAGTAAGGGGGTGACAACAAGCTTTGAGGGGTGTTCTTTGTTGAATGTAAACTAATTTATCAAATTTATGGTTTTTCATTTGCAAAAGTAAGCATGAGTGTATAATTTTGCATTCCAAAAGACGGAGGTTATAGCTCAGCAGGTTAGAGCACCAGATTGTGGTTCTGGGGGCCGTGGGTTCGAACCCCATTAGCCTCCCTCCAAGCGTGTCATGCAAATGGCACGCTTTTTTTATGCCTTTTCATCTTCATTTTATTCATCTATTCACCGTATTATCCATGGCATTTCAACTATTGAAAGAAAAAAAAGGAATTATTTCAGGTGCGCTAGATAAACATTCGATTGCGTGGCAAGTCGCTCTACGAGCCAAAGAAGAAGGTGCTCAATTTATCTTGACCAACGCTCCCGTTGCTCAAAAACTTGGGAATCTTGAAGAATTAAGCGCTCTTTGTGATGCACCAATCGTTTATGCAGACGCCACACATATTCCTGACATTGAAAATTTGTACCAAAAAACCCGAGAACATTTTGGAGGAGGGATTGACTTCCTTCTACATTCGATTGGGATGTCTCCCAATATTCGTAAGAAAAAAACATACGGTGACTTAAATTACGATTGGTATATGAAAAGCATCGATGTGTCGGCTTTATCATTACATAAACTACTTCAAACGGCTGAAAAGCACGATATTTTGAACGAATGGGCCTCTGTGGTTGGGTTATCGTACATTGCGGCGCAAAGAATTTTTCCTTTTTATACAGATATGGCAGACGCCAAAGCCATGCTTGAGTCCATAGCACGTGGCTACGGGTATCGTTATGGAAAACATAAAAAAGTACGTGTCAATACCGTATCTCAGTCGCCCACACGTACAACTGCTGGAACAGGCATTGGCGAATTTGACACTTTTTTTGAACTAGCTGACCAAATTTCTCCTCTAGGAAATGCCTCAGCCGAGGATTGTGCCAATTATATCCTAACGCTTTTCTCTGACTTGACTCGGATGGTCACGATGCAAAATCTTTTTCATGATGGAGGGTATTCATTTACAGGAATGACGCCCGAATTGATTCCATTCATTCCAACTAAAGATAAATAATAAGAAAGGTAATTTCCCACACCAACAGCCCCATCAAATCAAAATATAGGTAAAAAATCAGAATCACAGCCCTATCAGGGCAAATATGGGTAGGCATCGGGGCGAGATATGGGTAGCGTTTCTATTTATTTATGGTAAATTTGTGTATCAACGAAAGTTATATCCAATAAAAAATGGAAAATCAAAAAGTAATTCATTGGGGGATTATAGGTCTTGGTAAGATTGCGCGCAAATTTGCGGAAGACCTTCGTCATGTACCTCATGCGACCTTGGCTGCGGTGGCATCCACAGACTTGGCGCGCGCAGAGCAGTTTGCAAGTGATTTTGGCGTGCCTGCTGCTTTTGGTTCGTACGAAGAATTGTTTCAAGCAAAACCCTTGGATGCTGTTTATATTGCAACTCCTCACGCCAGCCATGCCTCCTGCACGCTGTTAGCCTTGGCGCAAGGTGTTCCTGTTTTATGTGAAAAGCCCTTTGCAATGAATAGCGAAGAGGTAGCCCAAATGGTGGAGTCCGCTCGTGCAAAAAATGTTTTCCTGATGGAAGCCATGTGGACACGGTTTCTTCCAGCAACTACTTTTGTTTTGGATGCCGTAGCACAAGGGAAAATCGGAAAAATAAAATCCATTCACGCGGACTTTGGTTTTGTTGCCCCTTTTGTACCAGAAAGAAGGGCTTTTAATAAAGAGCTGGGAGGAGGTTCTTTGCTGGATATTGGTATTTATCCTGCCTATTTAGCGTATTTATTACTTGGAATGCCCGCTAAAATTCAGGCAACAAGTACATGGAGCCCGACGGGCGTAGATGAGTCAACAAGTATGCTTTTTTCGTATGCAGGAGGTGAAGTTGCCGTTTTACATAGTTCATTTGTGACGCGTACCAAGACAGAAGCATTTATTTACGGTGAAAAAGGAGCTATCCAAATGCACGAACGTTTCCATGAAACAAAACAAGTGAGTATTTTCAATGAACTAGGAGATTTAATGGAGACCCGTCAGTTTCCAAGGGATTCGTTTGGGTATAATTTCGAAATAGAGGCGGTTTGTGCCAATATTCGTGCAAATGAAAAAGAAAATACGTGGATGCGCCTAGAGGACAGTATTGCCTTGATGAAAATCTTGGATGAAGTACGTAGAGTCGCTATCTAGTCCCCGTATTTTAAGTGAAAGTGACAAATCGCGACAAATTATTGCCTAAATTTGTATATTGAATAGATTTGGTAAATGAAAAAAATGAAGCAAATAATTGGTTGGATAAGTATTCTATTTTCTTTGTTTGTGGTTTCGTGCCAATCCAGTGAAAAAGAAGCGGATATATCCAAAATGGACTTGGAAGTGTCGATTACCCGATTGGATAAGACCTTGATGGCGGTTAAAAATAAAGAGGAAGTAGCCCAATTTTTAGCAGAAAATGAAGCCATTACACGTTCTTTTTATAGAGCATATCCAGATGATACGGCATTTGTATCGTATCTATACGAACTTACGCAACATCCAGAAACGCGGGCACTTTACAGCCAAACAAACACGTATTTTGGTGATTTAAAAGATATTCAGAAACAATTTGAAGAAGCGTTCAAGCGTATCAAATTTTACTATCCGCGATTCAAAGCACCCGCTATCTATACAACTTTCTCAGGACTTCAAAACGACTTATATGTGTCGGATTCACTCATCGTGATTGCCTTGGAGTCATTCATTGGTCCAGAGGCTAAATACCGCCCACAATTACCCGTTTATATGTTGACGAGATACCAAAAAGAATCTCTCGTTCCGACAGTTATTCGTTTGTTATCAGATAGTTATGTAAAATCTGATGTGGCAGACCAAACGCTAGTAGGAGATATGATATATTTTGGTAAATCGTTTGAATTTACGAAAACGATGCTACCAGATGTTCCCCCTCATCTCATCATTGACTATGCAGACAGCACGTATCAGAAAACATGGTACGCACAAGATTTGGTATGGGCTCACTTGATAGATAAAGGGGTTCTGTACGAAAAAACGCCTCGATTGAAAGAAGTATATCTCGGTGAACGCCCTTTTGTGGTTGAAATCGGGCCTGCATGTCCGGGTAGAATTGGCCAATGGGTAGGTTGGCGCATTGTCGATGCCTACAGAACGCAAAATCCATCTCTCTCGTTTGTAGAGGTGATGGAGAACAAAAATGCGCAAGATATTTTACAAAAATCTAAGTATAGAGGCGAAATCGCCGAATAATTTAAACGTATGGCAAAAAGAAGAGGTGGGTTCGGTGTTGGAGAAGAAGGTGACCCCAAAAACAAAGTGAAAGTAAGTAAAGAGGGAATTAAAAAGACACTTCGTTTATTTCGATTTGTCTTGCCGTATAAAATTCCATTTGGCATTGGAATGGTTTTTCTTGTACTTTCAAGTGCAACAACACTTTCTTTCCCTATGTTAATTGGGGAAATGACGCGTGTGATGGAAGGAAATTCGTCGTACTCTCTAAATCAAGTAACACTCTTTTTTGGAGGAATTTTACTAGCTCAAGGCATTTTTTCCTTTTTCCGGGTGTATTTCTTCGCGCAAGTATCTGAGCGAACTTCTGCTGATATTCGTCGTGAAGTATATCAGCAGTTTGTTTCTTTGCCTATTTCATTCTTTGAAAAAAGACGAGTAGGTGAGCTAACAAGCCGGATTACCTCAGATGTAAGTTCATTGCAAGATGTCTTGTCTATTACATTGGCTGAGTTCTTTCGGCAAATTGCCACGTTGACCGTCGGTATTGGCGTCATCTTGTTTTTATCTTGGAAATTAACCCTTTTTATGTTGGCTACATTTCCAATCTTGGTTGGTTCAGCTCTTATTTTCGGAAAATACATTCGAAAATTTGCTAAAAAAGCCCAAGATAAATTGGCGGAAGCAAATGTCATCGTCGAGGAGACGCTTCAATCTATCCAAGTAGTGAAAGCCTTCACGAATGAATCTTTGGAAGTAAAAAGATATTCGGGTGCTTTGTCTGAAGTCGTTGAAATTGCACTGAAAGCCGCTGGTTTGCGAGGAGCATTCATTTCCTTTTTTATCGTCGGGATGTTTGGCGGTATCGTCGCAGTGGTTTGGTATGGTGGTGGGCTAGTTACAGCCGGAGAAATGCAATTAGCAGATTTATTGACATTCTTATTCTATACCACTTTTATCGGTGGTTCTATGGGTGGATTAGGTGATTTGTACGCACAGCTACAAAGATCCATCGGAGCGTCAGAGCGGTTGGTTGAGATATTGGACGAGAAACCAGAAGTAGATGTATTAGCAGAACTATCCGTAAATCGTTTACAAGGAGAGGTTCGCTACGAAGACGTGGCATTCAGTTATCCAGCACGATTGGATGTAGAAGTTTTAAAACCACTATCTTTTACAATTAAGCCAGGAGAAAAAATTGCGCTTGTTGGGCAAAGTGGGGCAGGAAAATCAACGATTGTCCAATTATTAATGCAAATGTATCCGCTTGAAAAAGGAGTTATTCGTGTAGATGGAAAGGTGGCATCAACGTATAATATTTCGGAATTACGGGCAAATATGGCGATTGTTCCACAAGAAGTTATGCTTTTTGGTGGTTCCATTTACGAGAATATTTTGTACGGTAAGCCAAATTCAACGCGTGAAGAAGTAGAAGCCGCGGCACAAAAAGCGAACGCTTGGGAGTTCATTGAAGGCTTTCCGGAGAAAATGGATACCTTGGTTGGCGAACGAGGTGTGAAATTATCAGGTGGGCAACGCCAACGTATTGCCATTGCCCGCGCTATCTTACGTGACCCTGCCATCCTTATTTTGGATGAAGCAACAAGTGCTCTAGATGCTGCTTCCGAACGCTTGGTACAAGATGCACTTGACGAATTAATGAAAAATCGGACAACGATTATCATTGCGCACAGATTAGCAACTATCCGCCACGTAGATCGTATTTTTGTCCTGAAAGACGGTCAAATCGTAGAGTCAGGGAAACACGACGAACTTTTGGCAAAACCAGATGGTATGTATGCCAATTTGGTCAAATTACAACTCGAAAAATCTCCAGCAGAAATAGAATAATTGGTTAGTTTGTATGAGAACAGCAGTGAGAAATACCCTAAAAGAATTTGATTTGCGACATACAAGCTGTCGTGAAGATATTCTTTTGGTCTTTAACGAACAGCATAATGCACTGTCACACAATGACTTAGAGAGTGTTTTGGGTGAACGGTTTGACCGCGTTACGATTTACAGAACATTGAAGACATTTCTGGAAAAAGGATTGATTCATAAGATATTAGATGACGAAGGCGGTACAAGGTATGCACTATGCAAAAGCAGTTGCTCACACGAACATCATCACCACGACCACGTACATTTTAAATGCCGAGATTGTGGACAAACTACCTGCATCGATGCTGTCCAAGTACCGATTTTTCATTTACCTGTCGGGTATGAAAAAGAAGAAACCAATGTTTTAGTTCAAGGAAGATGTCCACAATGCAGTGCGGCATCTCTGTCCAAATAGAAAAAAGAAATGAAAATAAAGTCAGCCGTTTTTGTAACAAGTGCAACCTTAGAGAAGAACTGCCCTAAGCCAGATAAACCGGAGTACGCGTTCATTGGGCGGTCGAATGTTGGAAAATCGTCGCTTATTAATATGTTGACGGGTGAAAAAAAACTGGCTAAGACCTCTGCGACACCTGGAAAAACACAGTTAATTAATCATTTCTTAGTAAATGACGAATGGTATTTGGTCGATTTGCCTGGATACGGCTTCGCCAAAGTACCGCTCAAAGAAAAGGAAAAGTGGGAGGCAATGACATGGGATTATTTGAAAAATAGATCCAATCTGTTATATGTTTTTGTACTGATAGATATGCGTATTCCACCTCAAAAGCTTGATTTAGAATTTGTAAATCAATTAGGAGAGGCTGAGATTCCATTTAAGTTAATCTTTACAAAAGCTGACAAGGTGAAAAAGATGGAAGGACTTCGTAATATTGATGCTTTTCGGATGGCGATGGCAGAAAAATGGGAGATATTACCTGAGTTTTTTATCACTTCTTCAGAGTATGCAACAGGAAGAAATGAGGTTTTAACGCTTATTTCAGAGATTAATTCAGTCACAGACTTATAATTTTTTTTATTTTTGTCTATCAAATTAGTATTCAATCAAAAAAAAGCAAGAAATGGGAGCACAGTACCTAGGGATTGACGTTGGGGGAACGAATGTAAAAATGGGAGTTGTTGAAGCTGAAACAGGGCATATTTCTCACTTTTACAGCCACGATACGGCAAGCTGGAGAAATTCCGGTCATTTTGTTGAACGTCTAGGTGATGCCATAGCGGTGCAACTTGCAGAGCATAAAAACATTGAGAAAATTGGGATTGGTGTTCCAGGTCTTATTTCCCGTGACAGAAATACGCTGGTAGAAATTACAGCTATTCCTGAAATTGATGGCATTCATATTATTCCAGAGCTTTCAAGCAGGTTTGAAAACCACACATTTTTCCTTGAAAATGACGCCAATGCAGCCGCATTGGGCGAGTATTATTTCGGAGAAGGAGACGTACCCGAGGATTACATCTTTGTCACGCTAGGCACAGGCGTGGGCGGTGCCGCAATCATTGACAAACAGGTGTTCAAAGGAGGTGGTGGAAATGCCATGGAACCTGGGCACATGCCTTCTAGAAATGGACGTGTACTCGAACGGAATATCGGAAAAAATGAATTGCTCGACTTGGCAAATCAGATGCGTGCTGCTTTCTCTGGTGAAACGTCTCTACCCGCTGACGGCACAATTTCTACGACAGGCTTGGTAGCCGCAGCAGCTGAAGGAGATGTACTTGCACTTCAAATTTTTGATGAAGTAGGTACTATGCTTGGCGATGGATTGGTTTCTATGATTCGTATCCTAGACATTACAACAATCCTCGTTGGTGGTGGACTTTCCGCCTCTTTTGACTACATCATCCCGGCAGTAAATCGACAATTGAATTACTGGCTAACACCTTACTATATCAAAACATTGACTATAAAAAAGGCAACTCTCGGAAATGATGCCGGGCTTCTTGGAGCAGCTAGCTTGTGTTTCTAATGTACTGAAAAACAGTATTTTATATAAATAAAAAACTTGTTTCCCTCCTATTACTAGAGGGAAACAAGTTTTTTTTATGACTTCATGCAACCCATCTTGGCTTTTTGATCATCTACAGAGCATACAAATAATGAAAAAGCTAACAAATAATCTGTATGAAAAAGAACCTAATGATCTTCGCTTCCATCTTTGCTTTTCAATGGCTACATATCACTTCTTTGTCTGCGCAAACATGCTGTGAAAGAAAAAAAGACGGTGATTCCACGACGCACACTGGTGAAGTCAAGTCGAGAAATATGTTCACAACAAGTGATTTTGGTATTCTACTGGGGTTAAATAACTGGGACAATGCTACAGAAACACCTGAGTTGAATCAGCTCGGCTCTCGTTTTTTTGCACTTGATTGGCGACATAATGATCATCTCTTCACGGGAAAGCAAATCGACTTTGCCCTTGGCTCTGGTGTACAAATTGCTTGGAATAACTTTATGTTAGAAAACGATACGCGTTTCACGGAGCGATTAGACGGAACAAGTACGTTTCAAACGCTTTTATTGCCAGTTGAAAAATCAAAATTGACAGTCGCACGTGTAGAAATCCCTGTTCTTTTACAGGTTGGTTTCAAAGAATCTGGATTACATTTGGGTTTTGGTGTGTATGGTGGTTTACGTGTCAACAGCTACCAGAAATTAAAGTCATCTAGAGATGAGGATGAAAGAGTGAAAGAAGATTTTAATCTAAACCCTTTCAATTATGGTTTTCTAGCTGAAGCTGGAAGAAAAAATGGTATCAAATTATTTGCTAAATACGATATGACAACTGCTTTTCGTGATACAAATGCCATGAATGGTCAGGTGTTTTCAGCAGGTTTGCGTTTTTAATAAATAGAGCGAAAATAATAAAAGAGCGGATTTCCTAATTAGTGGAAATCCGCTCTTTGTATTTTATAGGAATATACAAAAATTAGAATCGAATACGTACCGCAGACAATAAATTTATTCCGGCTTGTGGGTACAAGAAGTTCTCTGTAATTACTCCTCCCGCTTGATAACTGTATGTATAACCATTTGACTCATACGTATGATTGAAAACATTATTGACCAACAAACTAAAGTTTAATTCCTTCACGAGTTTGCACGGAATGTTCCAATTTACACGTAGGTCATTCACAAAAAAGGCATCAATCTGTTTGGTGACAGATGACGTATTATCTAAAAATTGCCTTCCCACATATTTAGGTAAAAGACTTATTTCTAGGTTTTTAATAGGGTAATAACTTACTTGCCCACCCGCAATGACAGGTGGTGAAAAGGAGATATCTGTTGAGGCAAACGTATTAATTTGATTGGGATTTTCGTCGTAACTTACGATGGTCTCCGTAAAATTTCTGATTTTATTTTGACTGAACGTTGCATTCCCAGCAAGAACAAACGACGTATTTATTTGCCAAGAAGCTTGTAGCTCAATACCAGCTCTATAACTTTCAGGTACGTTGATACGAATGGCATTTCCAACATCATTTACTTGACCTGTAAGCACCAATTGGTAGGTATAATTCATAAAATAACCAGTAACTTCTGCCTTAAAGCGACTTTTGTTTAATTTGTAGCCAACTTCAAAGTCAGTCAATTGTTCAGGTAAAGGAGTTGCTGAAAACCCATCGACAAAATCTTGTCTGCTTGGTTCTTTTGCACCACGTGCAACAGATATAAAAGCAATATCTTGAGCATTCAATTGATACGTTAGTCCCACTTTTGGATTGAAGAAATGATAGACATTTCCAGTAGCTAATGAGACATCGTTATCGTCCGTACCGTTGATATCTAAACCTACTTGACGATATTGTAAATCGACAAAAGTAGCAAGTTTGGATGAGAGGTCGTAGGTTGCTTTGGCATACACATTGAAATCATTTTTGATACCTGTATTATCGTACCACCGTTGTCTTATTTGCGAATTTGAGGCAAAGCGTGCCCAAATAATTTCGCCAAAATGGTCTCCGATATATCTGTTCCAACCACCACCAAATGTAGCTGAAAGATTAGTTTTGGGTTCGTAATCAAATGACCAAACCGCGCCATAAAAATCATTATCCAACCATTTTCTACGGATTAAATCCGACCGACTGATTGTCGTATTTCCGATTGTGACGGGCTCAATATTGTACCTGGAGAGTCTGTCGTTGGCACGAAATTGTTCGTAATAACCTCGTCCTTTGGTATAATGTAGTGTAGGATTAAAACGCCAGTGATTGCCCAATTTGAAAGAAGAAATGAGCTGATAATGGTCTTGTTGGTAGTTATCTACTTGGTTGTCATAGATATAATGATTGAACCGTCGTCCTTCCTGGAACATTCTTTCCACATATACATCATCAAAACCATTGCGTTCTGCATAAGCGAGTACACCCGCTCTGTCTCCCTTTGCGAGGGCTTCTGGTGTGCCTTCCCATGCTTGTTGTGTGATTTCGTGGCCAGAGAAAACGTTGAGGCGTACAAAACTATCTTTTCCATAATAACCACCAGATAAATAGAAGGAACGTAAGTTAGAACCAGATCTTTGTAAAAAACCATCTGACACAATGCGAGAGAGCCGGGCATCGACAACAAAATGGTTGTTAATCAAACCCGTACTTGCTAATAGATTGGTCTTCAAGGTATTGAAGGAGCCAACCGAAACATTGGTTTCTGAATAAGGTTCTTTTTCATAACCAAGTGTGTTGATGTTGATACTTCCACCAAATGCACCTGCCCCGTTGGTGGATGTTCCCACGCCTCTTTGCACCTGAATACTTTGAACAGACGAGGCGAAGTCCGGCATATTCACCCAAAATACCCCTTGTGATTCGGAGTCATTATAGGGAACACCGTTGAGAGTCACGTTGATACGTGTAGGGTCTGTTCCTCGGATACGAATCCCTGTGTAGCCAATACCTGCACCGGCATCTGAGGTAACGACCACAGAAGGAAGTTGATTGAGCAAGAAAGGAATATCTTGCCCTAAATTTTGCTTGCGAATGTCAGCTTTGGTTACGGTAGTGAAAGCCATAGCTGATTTGTCAGACGCACGTGTTGACTTGACGATGACTTCGTTCAGCGACTGAATGCGCGTGGAGTCTTGTCCAAATGAAGTTTGAAAAAGGGTTAGCATACATAAACTAGCCCATAAAAGATAGTGTTTCATAATAATTTAGTAACTATTACGAAGCAGAATAAGGAGCAAAAATCTGTCGTTGGTTTGACAAAATTTAAGATTGAATTTTAGAGAGACACGCGCTTTTAAAGCGCGGTGTTGACTCGGTTCCCTTCGTCGGTACTAGCCGCATCAGGTTCAATGGGTATGATCTCAGCCCGTTGTATTAAGGCACCCCTTTTGAGATAACGGGGGCAAAGGTAGAAGATTTTTGTGAATCTGTGTACGAAGATGTTGTTTTTTTGTACTGTTGGGTGGTTCTTTTATGTGGGTGTGAAGATGTCACGTCATTTTTTATATTCAGATGACGTTGATGAAATTGCTTTTTTTAGAGAAAGTTCTCTAAGAAATCATACAACTCTCTTTTGGTTACAAACTTCATTTTTTGGTTGATATTTTTCCGGTGCGTTTCGATAGTATAATAACTTAAGCCAAGTTTTTCAGCCATTTGGGTTGTTGTAAATCCTTCTTTGAGAAGGAAAAGTACGTCCAATTCACGTTTGGTTAATTGTTTTTTTGATTGGAAACGCTCATCGTAACTGACTGTCTTCTTGCTGTATTCAAAGTGTTTTTTCCCTTCCATGATTTGAACGAGGTATTCAATTAATGAATAGGAGGCAATGGTTTTTGGGAAATATCCATCGATACCTAAACGCTCAAATTGCTCTATTTCTCGCTGGTCTGCATACATACTAACCACAACGACTCTGAGAGAAAAAGGCAGCGTCTTTAATTGTTCAATGACTTCAACCCCATTTAAGAATGGCATATTATAATCAATAATAAGTAGTTCAGGTCGTTTTTCGAGACATTTTGTGTATGTCAAGCGGCTATCTGTGACTTGCTCGAGTACATCGAATTTACCAGATTCCTTCAAAAGAAGGGCTAGACCATCGTTGAATAATTGGTGGTCGTCAATGACTAAGCAAGGTGTCTTCATAGTGAATTTCGATAATTGTGTTTGTTCCTTGGGACGTGGAATCTATGGTTAATAAAATATGGGCTAATTCCGCTCTTTTGTGCATATTGCTGAGTCCAATACCGGTGGGATCTGTGTTGTTTTGAAGACCAACGCCGTCGTCTTCAATGGTTACACGCACGAGACGGCTTTCCTTGAAAATCTGAAGTACAACCTCTGTTGCCTGTGAATGACGTAAACTATTTGTGAATAATTCTTGAACGATATAATACAAATTTAGCTGTTGATTTTGGCTAATCAAATCCAAAGTGTTGTTCGTATAGTCAAAAAATCTGAAGTGAATTGGCGAAAAATCATTGAAACGTTCTGTCAATCGTTGCAGTTTCTGAGTAATGGGTAATTCGTCATTTTTTACTAGATTATGACTCAAAAAACGGATTTCATTGATAGCATCTAAGATGATTTCTCGAACAGTTTGTAAATGGAGTGTTTTCAGGTTCAAATAACCCAATGCTGTTGCCAGTGTATTCCCTACATTATCGTGCAAATTTCGCCCCACAGACTCTACATCTTCTCGCCGGATGTTTTCCATGGTAGTACGCAAATACTCCACTTGAAATTCGTAATTCTTCTTGGATATTAGTTTTTCTCGAACCTGAAAAATACTGACGATACTAAGTCCAACAAGCGAAAGCACAAAACTTGAACGGCTTAATTTAAAAATGAAAATACCATTTGTATCCACCAAAAAATGGGTCGCTTGGTCGATGAGGAACGGAAAAAAAGTGAAACAAATAGCAATAAGAAAGTAGGAAATATTCGCCCGAACTTGCGCTATAATCCCAATATAAAATAACCAAATAATGCCGATACTCGACAAAAAAGTCATGGCATACGGTAGGTAGTAGTCAACGTATAAATACAAAGGAATAGGTAAGAAAAATAGGGCAATAAATAGTGCGTTAATTCCCATCAAGAAATAGCACTGGCGTAAGAAAAGTGGTTCGTTTTTAGGGACACGCTCCATTATTTTCATTCCATACGGGTGAAAGAATATATTCATTAAAAAAGGTGTCAATGCAATAATACCGCTTCGGCTGAGGCCCAGTGTGCTTTTCGGAGCAATTGCGTCTAAAAAACCAGGAAATCCAAGTAGAGAGGTTAGAATAACGGTCATGTAAATGCTCAAATAAATCATGGCGCGGTCTTTAAATAACCAACCTACGCTCGCCATGAGTAAAATACAGGATATAATGACAATAATTTCGATGATTCGATTAAAAAATTGTGCATGTAGTTTCTCGAAAAAATGTTCTTCAGATGATAAAGAAATGTTTACCTCGTGTATCCCGTACATTCGTTTTGTATGAATAAGTACATCGAGTGTATCGTGCGCGTTTATGGTAAATGGGACTGCGTAGGTGTAAAATGGAATAGGTCTATCTGTTAGTTCTGTTGTACGTTCAACTTTTCCCCAGTGTGTGAATTTGTTCTTTTTGTATGTAAAAATTTCCAGTCCATCACAGCGAAGATAGTTGTCTTCATCAATAATTAACCGACGTTCTATATTTCCCTCATTGATAACCCGAAAGCAAAACCATCCATTTGGGTATTTTTTATAATTACCGAGAAACAGCATTCCAGAAGAACTTATGGGTACAGGCCGTGCCTGAGAAAGGAAATTTTCTACTTCATTTATCGCTAATCTTTCTTTCGTATATAAGGTATCGTATAAAACGAGGTTATTCAAAGAAACCGCACGGAAATCCCTGTTCAGTACAATTTTGCCAGTATCATAAGTGATTTCATTTGGCTGGTTTTTTGTACAAGAAGAGAAAATCAATAAGATAAATACGATTATTTTTCTTGTGTGGGACATGTGCTTGAAAAGGGACATTATTTCGGGTACAAAGGAATATAAAAAAGAAATCCAATAAAATACCTGCTACCAGGTATTTTATTGGATTATTTACGTTAAAATCGGGTGGAATAAAGAATGAGCCAAAGATTTAAGAAAAGTGCTATGCAAATCACTTCCCTGCTCCACTGGTTTTGGCCGGTGTCTTGGCTGGAAGTCCAGGTTGTGTGATTTCGTAATTTTCTTCTTCTTTCATTTTTTGAACCATATTCTTGACATCTTCCAACAATTTCTTGGCATCATAGACAATTCCATCTTTTACGGTATAAGTCACGCCGCCCACACGTACAACCTCGTTTTGTTCATTTACTTGAATCGCACCTGTCCCATAAAGTGTTTTGAGATTAGCCAATGGATTTTCTTTGACAATCACGAAGTCTGCTAATTTTCCAACTTCTATGGAGCCAATTTTATCTGCCATACCAAGAGCTTCGGCACCTTTCATCGTTGCCGCGCGAACGACTTCCAACGGGTGAAAACCTGCCTCACGTAGTAATTCTAGTTCACGAATATAGGCAAAACCATATAATTGATAGATAAATCCGGAGTCAGAACCTGCCGTCACACGCCCCCCCCGATTTTTGTATTCATTCACGAAACGCATCCAAATACGATAATTCTCTTTCCATTGAATTTCTTGTTCTGTTCCCCAATTCAACCAATATGAACCATGCGAAATCCTACTTGGGCCATAGAAACGCCAAAGTGAAGGGAGTGTATAGTCATCATGCCATTCGGCGCGCCTAGCCATCATCAAGTCGCGATTGGCTTCATAAATATTGAAAGTTGGGTCTAATGTAAAATCCAATGCAAGAAGAGCATCCATGACTTGGTACCATTTTTCAGAGCCTGGCTCAGCGGCTTGTTTCCAGAGTTTACCCGCTTCTTCAAATCGGTGTTGTTCGTTGTTGTAATTGTAATCTGCTGGGTAATTTTGGAGTGTGCGGTCATCAAAAAGTGCTTCCGGAAGCCCGTACCAATGTTCCATGCTTGTGAGACCAGCTTTGGCTGTGGCAAGCACATTCATACGCGCGACTTCCAATTGGGCGTGGTGGCAAGCCGAGCGCAAGCCCAGTTTCTTGTTTTCTTCCAGCGCTGCCTTGAAAACCTCTGGTTCTGCCCCAAAAAACTTGATACCGTCTGCTCCTTGTTGTGCGTTTTTACGTACCCATTCACGGGCTGCCTCTGGCGTAGAAATCGGTTGGTCGCTACCCATTCCAAAGGCGGTATAAGCGAGTAGTCTTGGCGCAGTAATTTCGTTTTTCTCACTCTTTTTTTTCTGGTCTAAAGTCCAATTAAGCCCATTTCCAGCAGACGGGTCGCGGACAGTCGTGATGCCATGTGCGAGCCATAGTTTATAGACGTATTCGGCAGGAGTTCCTTGAGAACTGCCACCAATATGCCCGTGCATATCCACAAATCCAGGCAAAATATACATGCCCGTACAGTCAAGTTCTTGGTCGCCAGGATTTGCGACGGGTCTTCTTTTTGGGTCAATGGGTACACCTGGATAGCCCACTTGCCGAACTTGCTTGATGACGTTTTTTTCTACTACAATATCGACAGGCCCAACCGGTGGCGCACCTGTGCTATTGACGAGCGTCACGCCCCGGATAATGAGTTTGTTGTAAGGCCCTTGGCCTTCTGCTCTAGGTGGTGCCGGTTTGATTTGTGCCCAACTGAAAAGAGGAATGAATAAGAAGTAGAGTAATTTTTTCATAGAATAGGGGGTTCAGTTCATCGAAGTTGAAATTTACAAAATAGATTTAGGACTGAAGGAAAATTGCCCATAGAAAAAAGAAAAAAAATAGCTGCTTGTATAACATTTGTCACAGAAGAATAGCATAAATCAATGATACCTTTGTGGAACATTGTACGAAATCAGTGTGACAAATGACGAACACAAACCCTTTAAACAAGGTATATTTTCTATCTTTGGATTTAAAATGACCAAAAACCTTCCACTTTAGTATGAGTAAAATAGTTGCAGCCGTTACCATGAAATGTCCTCGATGTAGAAAAGGGGATTTATTTGTAACCAAAAATCCGTATGCGCCAGGAAAAATGTTTGAAATGAACGAAAGTTGTTCGCATTGTGAGATGAAATACGAACGCGAAACGGGTTTCTTCTTTGGTGCGATGTACATCAGTTATATGTTGAATATGGCGTTATTTGTTACGGCGGTAGTTGGGTACTTTTTGTTTTTCCAAGAGGCAGATTGGCGGTATTACATCGGTATATATGTAGGTTTGACACTCGTACTTACCCCTATTATTTACCGATTATCGCGCTCCATTTGGATTGAAATCATGGTGAAGTACGAACCCGAAAAGAAAGGAAAATATACAAAGTAATACATTAAATAGATACATACAATGACAGGTTCATTTGAAGAATTGGTGGGTACAGATACCCCTGTTTTGATTGATTTCTTCGCAGAATGGTGCGGGCCGTGCAAAGCAATGTCACCCACATTGCAACAATTTGCGAACCAAGCGGGCGATAAAATCAAAGTTGTGAAAATTGACGTGGATAGAAATCCAGCATTGGCAAATAAGTATAAAATTACAGGAGTGCCAACGTTGATGTTGTTCCAAAACGGACAGATTAAGTGGAGGCAATCGGGTGTTTTGTCTTTGCAACAATTGAAAATTGTGACGGAGCAGTTCGTGAAATAATGGCGTACTCGATGTAAAGAAAAACCTCTCGGAACGAGAGGTTTTTTTGTTTGTAGATACAGGAGAAATGAGTCTAAATATGGCATTCTTCTTTGTATTCGTATGTCGTTCGTTCAATGAGCCTAAATGAATAGAATGCGTATAGGGAAGTTCCAAATATTTTCAAAAGTATTTGTTTTTTTGATTTTTTGGGTATTTTAGAGGAGTAAACACATACCAAAATGACAAGATAGCCAGAAGTATATACATGGGATGTGTTGCGTGCGCGTGATTAATAATTTAATTCCATGTTTATTTATGCTCATTTTTGCCATTCTACGAGCCATTTCTTTGGTGTTGATATATTTCATTTTAACCACGCTCATCTCATTTTTCCTTCCCAATGAAACAAACCACTTTGGGTATGCGTGTTTACAGATAATTGGCGAGATTTCGCTTATATTCGTTTTCAATTCATTGATTATAAGAGAATTGGATTTTGGGATCTTGAAGACGAAAATTGGGGTGAATTATGTCTTCATCGTGCTCTTTGCCTTTCTTATTGTTGGCGTTAATTTTCTTCTCATTGCCCTGTTTTCTACACTGAAATTCCAGCCGACACGCTTTGTTTTTTCTCATTTTATCGAGTCTGTCATCATTTTATTCTTAGCTTCCTTAGCAGAAGAATACTTCTTTAGGCGAATTTTGATAGAAAATATACGCAAGTTTACGGGCGTTTTTGCTTCCATGGTTATTTCCAGTATTTTGTTTTCGATGGCTCATTTTTTTAATACAGATTATACGCTCATTGCGTATGTAAATTTATTTTTAGGAGGAATGCTGCTTTCATTGATTTACACAAAATACCATGTATTGGGTTCGGTACTATTTCATTTTTCTTGGAATATCAGCCAAACTTTTTTGGGTAGTCGTGTTTCAGGGAATACTTTTTATCATTTCTTAGACATACGTTATGAATTTAATATATTCACAGGAAATAACTTTGGTTTCGAGAGTTCTCTAGCTAATTCCCTGGTCCTGCTGGGTGCTATTTCCTATCTACTGAAATACCATCTAAACACAAAAAATGAACCTCTGTATGAAGGGTAAAGACAACCTATTTGGTTTAATACGAATCAGAAGTTTATTTGGAATTAACAAAAAGAGTAGATACATTCGTTTGTTTTTCGGAAGAAAACGAACAAACGTGCTTTACTATTTTACCTCCAAAACAAACAAGAGATGCAAAATCATGAGCAGAAGAATGGCATTTGCGCACGAAAGGTCTGGAAACGAGTCCTCGTTCTGTTTATACATTGTACGATGAATTGGGGAAATCTTGGTTTCATTTAAGTTAAATACAATACAAAATACACTCACTAAATAATACAATCAATAATGGTAAAAGTATAAAAAAAATACAAAAAGTACTATGTTTTTTGCGTATATTTAGGAGTTGGCTGATATTTTAGGAACAACCAAAACAACACTAAAATCGTGAGAGAAAAAAAAGAAAAATATCAAATAGTTGAAGCCCTATCCGACATAGGGGAATTTAGTAAATTGATAGAAAATTTACTTGTCAATAGTGGCTTGAAAAATGTGGTTAGAAATCAAGATACAACCGTTTTTGCCACTCAAACAGGTGTAAATAATATTAAATTTTGCTATCTACCAAGTACCAAACCATTGGTAAACAAAGATAGTGAGATTTTTGGTATCATCAATAGTTTAAAAAATGATGATAGCATTGATACGTTTTGCATAATTACTAACCAAGATGCAAATTCTAAAACAGATATATCAGAGTATTTTAAGCAGCAAATCAAAAAACGTTTTCCAACAGCAAGAATTACTTTTTGGAGTAAAGAGGATTTGGTTGATAAGATAGATACTTATTATCCTAACTTTTGGCAACACACAGATACGTTCTTAAAACCGTATGAAGAATTTTATTTAAAAACTATTGAAACCGACTCTGAACTAAGAAATCTCTTAAAACTTGATGACAAGTATGCAAAAATGCTCAATATTTTTATAGAGCCAATATTGACTATTTTCGTGGAAGATAAGGAAGGACATCGTCCTCGCCCTAAAAGAATAGAGAGAACAAAATTAGTAAAAAGTGGCTGTTACGTTATTGCTGGTGATGCGGGTACAGGCAAAACAACTTTGTTAAAAGAAATTGGCAAAGAACTGATAGACAATAATCTTCGTATTGAGGGTAAGAAAAATTTACCGATATTTATTAAACATACTGATTTTGCGACCAATAATTTTGTTTTGGATAGTACAATAGATAGTATTTTACTTAAAACGTACAAAGATTTTGATTTAGAAAAATTATTTGATGTTTATGAAGTTATTTTATTGATTGATAGCCTTGACGAATTAGAAAAAAAATATCAAATGTCAATACTTCAAGATATTGACAAATTGCAAACAGATTTGGGTGTAAGGTTTATTATTGCTACAAGAAGTTACGAATACTTGGTAAAAGATTGTGAAATTCAAGAGCCATTACACGTTACAATACAAAACTTTAATCTTAAACAAATTGAGGCTTTTTTGCAAAATTTCTTCAAATTTGACGAGTTGAAGGCAAATACTTTATTGCATTCTCTGCACGATAACAGGATATTAGATAAACTACCAATTACACCACTTACCTTATCAGTAATTTCAATTTTATATGAGGAAAGGCAGTATGAAATTCCCGCAACTATAACCGATATTTATGATAATTTTCATTTATTTTTATTGGGGAGAACTACGGTTCAGAGCAGTCTGGAATTTTTGGATATAAATATAAAAGAAAGAATACTATCTATTTATGCTCTTGAAATTTTGCAAAACTCAAAAAGAGAGCCTAAAAACCGACAGGATTTTGTGAATTTCATTGAGAGTTTTTTCGCAAAAAGAAGTATTACCATTGATAAAACCCAAATTCCTGAATTAGTACAGTCATTAACGCAAGGTACAGGAGTATTATATATAGACGAAAATAATTTGGTAAATTTCAAGCATAATTTCTTTATGGAGTACTATGCTTCACGAGAAATTTTTAATCATCAAAGAGATTTAGAAGATGAACTTATAAGTCGTTTCACTGATTTTAATTGGCAAAATACCGCCATTTTTTATGCAGGCAGGACAAAGGATATGCCTAAATTCCTGATAAAAGTAATTGAAAGATTTAAACAATATGAAAGCGTTATTGAATGTTTAGTAGGTATTTCTGGTATGGGGTATTTATTGCAAGCATTGTGGCTTACTGATGCTTCAATACGTAAGGAAGGGATTAAAATAGCCCTTAATACAAGTTTGCAATCTTTGGAACAAATGAAAAAACTTGCTTCTGAAAAGGGAAATTTTTTTAGTCTTGTTCAATATCCTACTTTGGTACTTGTGAATACACTCTTTTTCTACAAAGACTTTACATCTATAACTCTAAAAGACTCATTAGTTTTAGCTTTTGAAGATTTACTTCAAGAGTTTGAGCAAATGAAAGCAAACAATGATTGGCATAAAACCGCTATTTTATATCAACTTTTCAATATTAGTTTATGCCTTCATTCTGATAGAATTAACTTGGACAAACAACTAAATATACTTTTTGAGGAAAAAGATATTCTAAACGACCCAATTATATTAATGCTTTTTGACAAAGCCATTGATATAGTTGATGGAGTTCGTAAAGCAAAGGAGTTAAAAAAGGAAAAAGGCTTTGACAAGTATGTAAGGAAGCACATTAAAGCTTTAAATTATTACGTTGAAACACCTGCGGAACAGTTACGGCTATCAACTTTTGATAACATAGGTGTTTTCAAAAACGTGGAAATCTATACAGAGGGAAAAACAGACCCTCAAATAATAGAACACGCATACAATTTATTGACTAACAACTCAACACCATATTGGACTATTCGTAGTTGTGGAAATGATGCTCTTGGAGCAGGAGCCAAAGCATTAAAAATGTTTTTAGAGGCTATTGAGGCTACATTCAAAAATGAATCATCAAAAAATAAAATAGTTATTGGCTTATTCGATAATGATAAAGAAGGTCAAGAACAATTTAAAGGTCTTAGTAACAAGGTTTCATTCCAAGAGTGGAATAAGAGTAAAAGGATAATCAAGCATAAAGAGCATAATATATTTGCTTTAAAATTACCTATTCCTGATGATAAAGGTCATTATCTTAACGAAAAGCAAGAATTAAACTTTTTTGAAGTTGAACATTATTTTCCTGTCGAGTATTTGAAAGAGAAGAACATGATAAAACTCGTTCAAGGAATGAACGATATTTTTGAGATAACAGGAAAAAAGCAAAAATTTGTTGAAACTATCAAAGCTGAAAAAGACCTAAAATTATTTGAAGATTTTAAGGTTTTGTTTGATGAAATAGATTGTATCACAGGCAAAAAAACTGAATATGTAGAGCAATAAAAACATCAGCCAACATTGGTAGCCGTTGCACAACCTCTCTCTTCTCTTGATTTTTAGTAGATTTTGCTGAATTTTGGCTTCATTTAAGGCTTTCTGAGGGAAGGTCTCTTTTGTTCAGGGTTTTAAATCTTGCTTTTTTGAAGGGCTTAAATCAGCTGTAATTGAGCCATAAAAAACCAATTTTGAAGATGCCATAGAACTTCCCCCATTTGAGGCAGTTCTTGGGCTATTTTTACCTCTTTTTCATTACCCCTAAATTAAAAATACTACATCAATTAGCGTAGCTATTTTTGGGGAAGAGTACAACCACAGTTAGGAAGTAGGTGTTTTTCGTTTTATTCATTTTGTTTGAACGACCCATGGTTTACCTTACCGCTCGCACATGGCTCTGTATTTCACCCAACAATATTTTAAGTAGAGATGGCGTTTTAGGTTGTGAACAAGTGTAAATAGTCAAATTTTTTACTTTTAAAACCAATGCCCGATGAGAAAAATGCCTTTATTCGTTGTTTTGTACTTGCTTCTTTGGAGCTGCGAACCTCCTGAAATTCTAACCGAGTACGCCGAAGTGCAACAAGTTTGGAATGTATCCTCTTCCAGTACAATTCAACAAATTGATTTCACAGGTTGTGAAGTATCCCGAAAATTAGTACGTGACGAGAGCCATTCTTGTAATGGGAAATTGCGCCTGACGAATCAAGAAGAAATGCGGGCTGGTTTTAGAATTACAGCTCTTGGTGAATTATGGATTCAGTGGGTTACTCCACCTCCTCCTGATACACCAAAGGAAGGTCTGTCACCAATCGTATTTAGTCCCGAACAGAAAGCTACCCAAGAAATGCTAGAAGGAATTTGGACGTATGAATTGGG